>UMIA01024450.1_pt1 | contig 42632 bp, 38 predicted proteins | sample 1965701 | NCBI WGS metagenome assembly UMIA01 (sample SAMEA4836113, study PRJEB28245) | human gut metagenome | biome: gut microbiome; material: fecal sample | place: Denmark | collected 2008 | reverse complement strand
TAGACAAGCTGTTCGCCCAATAGAAATAAACCGTCCCCCCACACCGGACAGGCGCATGGTAAAAATGACCCCCGTAAGCGATTCAAATGAATCGCTTACGGGGGATTTTTTGCGCTGATGCGGGAAGAGCGCCGCGCGGAACGCTTAGCCCTCCTCTATGTAGCCGTTTGGATTTTGCACCTGCCAGTTCCAGGAGTCTCTGGCACAGTCCTTATAGTCATATTCCGCCGTCCAGCCGAGGATGTTCTTTGCCTTTTCGACGGCGGCAAAGCTCAGGGGCACGTCGCCCGCGCGCGGGCCGACGATGCGGTAAGGCACCTTCCTGCCCGATGCCTCTTCAAACGCGGACACCAGCTGCAGCACGGTCGTTCCCTTGCCCGTCCCCAGATTGAAAACGTCATACTTGCTGTCGGTTTTTTCAAGATAGTTCAGCGCCGCAATGTGCCCCTTTGCCAGATCGACAACGTGGATGTAGTCGCGGACCCCCGTTCCGTCCGCGGTATCGTATTGATCGCCGTAAACGTTCAGATACGGGAACTGCCCGAGCAGGGTGCGGGTGATGTAGGGGGCAAGGTTGTTGGGGGCCTTCTGACCGCAGTCCTCGCCGATGAGCCCGGAGGGATGTGCGCCGACGGGGTTGAAGTAGCGCAGAGAGGCAAAGCGGAAGTTGTCGCGCTGCCGCGCGAAATCATGCAGGAGCAGCTCGTTGAGATACTTGCTGAACCCATACGGGCAGCAGACCTTGCCGACAACATCGCTCTCGCGGTTCGGCATGGTCTCGGGCGTGCCGTACACCGTTGCCGAGGAGGAGAACACCAGCTTGTACACCTGATGCTTTTCCATTGCGTTGAGAAGATGGAAGGTAGACGTCAGGTTGGTGTCGAGATATCTTCCGGGGTCTTCAACGGACTCCGCGACGGATTTTAAGCCGGCAAAGTGGATCACGGCGTCCAGACGGTTCTCCGCAAAGACCTTTTCAAGCGCGGCGCTGTCCAACAGGTCGATCTGATAGAAAGCAGGCCGTTTGTTCGTTATCTTCTGGATGCGGTCGATCACTTCAATCCTAGAATTGCACAGATTGTCGGCAATGACAACGTCATAGCCGGCATTCAGAAGCTCCACCACCGTGTGGCTCCCAATAAAACCCGTACCGCCCGTCACCAATATCGTCATGGCTCATGTTCCTCTCTTTTCCGTTTGTTTCTTGCCGATTTCGCGTTTTTTGCTCAAAGCAATCCCTTCTGCTCTAACTTTGACATATACCAGGACTTTTTCAGACTCTTTTCGTTGGCATAGGTATAGACAACAGTGTCTACAAGCCCAAGATCACCGTCGTTTTCCCTGAGCAATTTCTCCATGGCGCGGACGATCTCATCCATCTTCCCGTCGCACTCTTTTTCGAGAGCGGATGCTCTGGAAAGATAGCCCCTCGCCATTTTCAGGAGCTGTGTCTTTGTCCGCTTTTCCGCCGGGAGTGCCAAATACTCCACCTTTGCGTCGGCATACATCGTGTCCAGCGCCAGCGTGTACTCCTCACGCAGGACATAGACCTTGGCGATGAGCGCCGACAGCTCTTTTTGATAGGCGCTTTCCGCGCTTTGTTCGCTCTTCCCGCTCACAGCCGGCGTGTCGGTCTTCGCGACCGGCGCGTCCGTCTTGCCGTCACTTTCCGGACGGCTCGTGCCGGCGGGTTCCTCGCGCGGCTCCCCTTCCCCGCCGTTCGTCAGGCGCTCCACAAGCTCCTCCTGGGTCATGGAGCCTTCCCGGAAAGCCTGACGATCTTCTTCCGAGATCTCCCCTACCGTGACCTCGCCTGCCGCTTTCACTGCCTCTTGGATCATCTGCTGGTTTTCCTCCAGCTTTTCCTCCAGCTCGGCCGATGTATGCTGCGTCGCGGCATGGATCGCTTTTAAGTTATCGCGCTGCCACCAGAAAAGCCCCGCCAGCGATACCGCCAGCAGTACAAGAATGGTGCAGAGAATGGTTTTACGCCGTTTCAAGCCGTTTCCTCCACTTTTTTGACTTCTTCCCCGTCTGCTACGAGACCTCCGCCGTGGCGCGGCCGTTGATCTCCTCCGGGGAAGTATATGTCGGGACCATCTCCCGTAGCATGGTGATCAGATCCTGAGGCGGTATGTCGCGGGTGACGGCTTCATCCAGCCGCAGCAGGTCGTCCATGATGACGTCCTTTGAAATATCCTGCTGCTGCTCAATGAAGATCTTCTCATTGCTTGTTTTGGAGAGTGTTTCACTGCGCATCAGCAGCTCCTCATAGAGCTTTTCGCCGGGGCGCAGGCCGATCTCCTGAATGGTGATATCCTTATCCAGCTCCAGTCCGGACAGGCGGATGAGGTTTTCCGCCAGTTCCAGGATCTTCACCGGCTCGCCCATATCCAGAACGAAGATCTCGCTCTGCTTTGCCATAGCGCCCGCCTCGAGCACCAGCTGGGCAGCCTCGGGAATGGTCATAAAATAGCGGATGATGCGCCTATCCGTAATGGTGACGGGGCCGCCCTCCTGGATCTGCTTTTTGAAAAGGGGCACAACAGAGCCATTGGAACCAAGCACATTGCCAAACCGCACTGCGCAGAATTCTGTGGGGCTGTCCGTCCTGCTTTGCAGGATCATCTCGCAGAATCGCTTGGTAGCGCCCATGAAGTTGGTGGGATTCACAGCCTTATCCGTGGAGATCATGACAAATTTCTTGACGCCGAACTTCTCCGCCGCCCGCACCACATGATATGTGCCGAAAATGTTATTCTTGATGGCCTCCTCGGGGCATTCCTCCATCAGCGGGACATGCTTGTGGGCCGCCGCATGGAGCACGATGTCGGGGCGATACATCCGAAACAGGCTGTAAACTTTTTCCTTATCTCGCACGGAGGAGATCTCCACCCGCAGGTTCAGCCGATCGCCCCATACACGCCGCAGCTCCTGCTGGATATCATAAGCGTTGTTCTCGTAAATATCCAGAATGATGAGCTGCTTGGGTTGATATTTGGCGATCTGACGGCAAAGCTCGCTGCCGATGGAACCGCCGCCGCCGGTCACCAGCACGGTCTGCCCTTGCAGGAAATTCAGCAGGACCGCCGTATCCAGCTTGACCGGCTCTCTGCCGAGCAGATCTTCCACCTGCACATCCCTCACCGCCGCCATGCTCACCTCGCCGTTTACCAGCTGGTAAATTCCCGGCAGGCTCCGTACACGGCAGCTCGTTTTCTGGCAGATGTTCAGGATCTCTTTCTTATCCTTGGCAGACGCTGCGGGAATGGCAAGGACGATCTGTGTGATCCGCTCCTTTTTGACCATCTCGGGGATCTTCTCCCGCCCGCCGACGATGGGCACGTTCCCGATGTACTTGCCCTGCTTGCTCTTGTCGTCGTCGATGATGCAGCAGACATGGCTTTTTAGCTGCGGCGTGACGGAGATCTCCCGCAGGAGCATTCGCCCCGCCTCGCCCGCGCCGATGAGCATGACGCGCTCGCCCTCCTCCTGCCTTGCCTGACGGGCGGAGCTTGCGAACATCCGCAGAAAGCGGAAGGTGCAGCGCCCGCCCACCAGCAGGAACAGCTGGAACAAAAGCTCCATGAAGAGCACGCTCCTCGGCTGGTGATAGCCGAAAAGCGCCGCCGGCACATGGAACGCGCAATAGGCGAGGACGACGGATATCACCATCTCGGCGACATCATGGGCGCTGACGTAGCGCCAGAGATAGCGGTACATCCGGCGCGGCCAGAAGACCGCCGCCGTGATCAGAAACTGAACGGGCAGAGCACGAAACCACGGCTCAAGATATCCGGAAGGCACCTGCTCAAAGTCAAAGTCGAAGCGCACCAGCAGCGCAAGACCGCCCGCCACAATGATGAAAATGGCGTCCATCAGGAGGAAGAGCACCGTCTGGACGGGTACGCTTTTTTGAATCGTTTTCATACTATGCCCCCATGGATCTGCGGTAAAAGGCAGTCCCTCCACTGCCTTTTACCGTACTCTTTTGAATTCTCCGCTCAGCGGAGGGCGACGCCGTCAGACGCCTCGCAGATGTTCTTCCACGCCCAATGGGTCTGGGGGACATCCGGGTACTGGCGGGCATTCTCGTAAGACTGACCTGCCATGCAGCGGCCCAGCAGACGGTTCAGCAGAACGGCTGCCTGCGCGCGGGTGATGTGCTGATTGGGGGCAAACTGCCCGTTGCCGACGCCGTTGACCCAGCCGAAGGACGCCGCCGTAGAAATGGCGTCAAACGCCCAGTGGCTGGCGGGCACGTCGGTAAAGGTCTCTCCGCTCGCGGAGACCTGGGTGAAGCGGGCGCAGATGGTGACAAACTCGGCGCGGGTGATGGACTGATTCGGGGCAAACTTGCCGTTGCCGACGCCCTCCACGATGCCAAGAGAGGCAAGGGCATTCACCGCCTCGGCGCACCAGAGCGTGTCGGGGACGTCCGTAAAGGTGGATTTGGAGGAAACCTTCTGCTCCTTCAGCAGGCGGTAGAAGATCTGCGCCACCTGTCCGCGGGTAACGGAGCTTGCGGGATAGAACCTGCCGTCCGCCATGCCCTGCATATAGGAGATATTCTGATCGGTGTTCAGCTGCTTGGAGATGCCGGTCATATCGGGGTCGGCGACCATCATGGCGCGAACGGACACGCTGCTTTCGGGCATGGTGAAGGTGTAGACGCCGTCAGACTGCTTGCTCACGGGAATGTCGTTGCCGCTCACATCCTTGACCGCCAGATCGGAGAGGACATAGCCGTTCGACGCGGCGCTGTCCCGGATGACGGCGGTCTCACCCTTGGGCAGGGTATTCTTGTCCGCGCGCAGCGTGTTGTTCGGCACAGGCTCCATAACGATCTTGTGGCCGTCGGGAGCGACGGGCGTATTGCCGCTGCTGCCGGAGCCGGTGGTGTAGCCCTTGAGCGTCACGGTCACGGTATAGAGACGGCCGTTGTCCCGGTAGGTCACGCGGTTGACGCGGTCGACCGTGAGGTTTGCGAAGGTGGAGGAAAGGCTCTTGAGCGTATCCTTGAAGGCGCTGTCCACGCTGTCATAATACTTCTCCACGTAGAGGTTCCACGCGCTCTCGCCTTCCCGGAACGCCTGCGCGCCCGCGTCCACGATATTTCGCAGACCGGTTCCAGCGAAAACGGTTTCCATTTCGTGGTATGCGCTGTCGACAACGGACGCCAGTTCCGCTGCAAGGGGCGTGTCCATCGTGCCGTAGCGGCTGGAGGAGGCGCTGAGCGTCCGCTCCACGCCGTCGGCATCGGGACCGGTGATGGTCACATCGACATAATAGGTCGTGGCTGCCAGCGCAGTCTGCGACAGCAGCGTGCACAGCACCAGCATCAGTGCCAGCGTTCTCGCAATGTTCCGTTTCATGTTCATCTTCATCCTCCATGGCAGTTAGTTTATATGGTTACGTTTCCGTATTTCAGACGATTCCTTCAAGATGCAGCGTCTCGCTGTGCAGCCTGCCCGGCAGGGCGCTGTGATGGGTGGCGAACACCGCCGACGGATACGCGCCCGTCAGCTCTGTCAGCAGCCGTGCCTCCGTATCCTCGTCCAGCGCCGAGGTGATCTCGTCAAGCAGCAAAAAGCGCGGGGCGGAAAGCATCGCGCGGGCGATGGCAAGGCGCTGGCGCTGTCCCGCGGAAAGACCGCCCCCCTCTTCGCTCAGGACGGTTTCAAGGCGGTCGGGCAGATCGCGGACAAAGCCGCATTGCGCCCGATCCAACACCTCCCAAAGGGCGGCGTCATCCGCCTCGGGCTTTGCCAGCAGCAGATTTTCGCGAATACTGCCGGAAAAGAGCCAGGGCGTCTGTGGGACATAGCCGAACAGTCCCCGCACGGCGGCGGAGCAAGGGAGCTCCCCCCGCTCGGTTTCAAGGTATACCCGGCCCTGCTGCGGGTGGTACAGCCCCAGAATAAGGCGGAAAAGCGTGCTTTTTCCGCTCCCGGATATTCCCGTGAGGCAGGTCCAGCGATCGAGCGGCAGCCGCGCGGAAAAATTCCGCAGGACAGGCTGATCTTCACCCTCATAGGAAAAGGTAACGTTTTCAAACACGATGGCGCGAAAGACGTCGTCCTCCCGCGCAGGCTGTCCCGGCGCCTCCCCAGGCAGGGAATACAGCTTATCCAGCCGCGCCTCCGCCGCGCGGACGGCTGCCAGCCGGGACTGAACGCCCGACAAGCCCGTGAGCGGGCTTTGGAACATCGCGAGGAGCTGTAAGAGTGCCGCAAGGTCGCCGAAGGAGAGCCTTCCTTCCCGAATGGCGATGCCGCCCCAGACAAGAAGAACGGCGTATCCAAGCTGCAATACGGCGGAAAACCCGGTTCCGACCCCCGTTGAGAAGACGCGCAGGCGCTTGCGCTCGCGCAGCCACTCCTTCTGCCGTCCTTCAAAGCGGCGGACAGCCTCCTTCCCCGCCGTCATGCTGCGCAGAAGCTCCGTATGCTCCAGGATCTCCTGCGTGCAGCCCGTCAGACCTTCCTCCGCCTGACGCACGCGCAGATGCCGCCGCGTCAGATACTTTCGCAGCAGCCGCCCGCCGGCGATCGCCAGCGCGCCCGCGCCTACGACCGCAAGGGCAAGGGGGATATTGACGAAAAACAGCGCGGATGCGGCGCAAAGCAGTCGGATGAGCTGCCCCGCCACCTGGGGGCGGCCGACGACCCGCCATTCGCAGACGGTGTAAGCGTCCTGCGTCAGGCGGCTGAAGACCTGCCCGCTGTGGTAGCGGCTGTATGCCTCCGCATCCTTGCTCAAAAGCGTATCAAGCGTGTCGCGCCGCAGCGATACCGCCGCGCGGTCGACCGTCCTGCCGGAAAGCAGGTCAAGCCCGCCGTCGAGCAGCGGGAGAGCCAGCGCCAGAAACAACAGCACCCAGCCCCACGGACTGCCGCCCTCGTCCAGCACCCGGCGGCTCACCAAGGCAAGCGCCGCGATGCCGAACGCCTGCGCGGTGATGCCTGCATACAGCAGCGTGAGCGGCGCTTTGTACGCGCCCGCTGCCTTTTTCTTCGACTGACTCATCTCATCTTCTCCCGCGTATCAGTCCCCTCCGTGCCCGCTGAAGGAATCGCAGCAGCCTCAGCAAGGGGCGACGGGCGGGAAAGGTATGGACCCAGAAGTGTTCATAAAGCCGATAGGGTCGGGACAGGGCGGTCTCCTGCCAGTGCCCCTTGCGGCGAAAGGCGGTGACGTACGCAATGATCTGCGCCTCATCGACCTGCTCCCCTTCCCACTGAGCGTCGCCGCAGCAAATGCAGGTCTCTGGCGCACACAGGCCGATGACCCGGTGCAGGATATAGCTGCCGTCCGCCTTCTGATAGAGGGCGATATCGCCTGGCTGCACGCGGCGATCGAGCCGCGCAAGGCGCACCATGTCCCGCCCGCCGGCAAGAAGCGGCCACATACTGTTTCCTGTTACCGGAAGGAGCGCTTCTCCGTGCGCGAGCTGCTCATCGAGCAGTTCGCGCAGCTGCGCCATGGGGATCTGTCGGACCTGCATCTTACAGACCGTCCACCGCGCCGACGGGTCTCAGCTTGTCAAGAAAGGCGGCTGCGTCTGCCTCCGCCTGCTCCTGTTCGACCGAATACACGGCGCACAAGGCGTCTCCAAGGCTTTGGAGCGTCTGTTCCTGTTCCAAAAGGTCCCATAAAAATGCGCCGGTCTCGTTTACGGAGATCATTCCCGGAAACGCTTCGGTAGCCGCCCCCAGGGGGACGATGACCGACATATCTGCGACCCGGCGCAGGATGAAATTCTCATTTCTTCGCATATTCCCTCTCCTGTTCTGCGCGCGCTGCGGTGAAGATCGCGTCGCTGCGGCAAAGGAGCGTTTTGAGCGCATCCCCCGTCAGGCGTTTTTTGGCAACGGCAGCGGCGGGGCCCAGATCGGGTGTGCGCCGCTGTGTGCCGTGACAGTCGGATGCAAGGAAAAAGGATTGCCCCTCCCTCAGCAGCCGAAGGAGTTTCCACCGCTCCATGGGATGCAGCAGGCATCCGGCGCTGAGCTGGATGGGGACGTTCAGGCGATACAATTCCTGTATGTGCTCTTTCTTCTGCCGCCCCAGATACCGCTCCAGATGCGCCAGCACCGGCGTGACGCCACTCTGTGCCGCCAGAGAGTAAAGCTGGTCGATCATACTATTGTTCCAGAGGGTGAAGGGCAGTTCCAGCAGCAAATAACGGCTCGAACCGAGACACAGTGCCTCAAGATCGTCCCAATGGTTCATATTTGGCATCCATGCCACCTCTGCACCCAACACAAGGTCAGGAAAGGGTTCGGCGGTTTTCTCCATCGCTGCGGAAAGATGCTCCCAAGCGGCTTGACGTCGCGCGAGAAACTGCTCTATGCTCTCCCTGTCCCGATGAAAATGGGGGGTGAGCGCTACACCCGTAACGCCCTGCGCTGCCTCCATGCGGAGCATTGCAAGACTGGCTGCCGTGTCCGGCGCGCCATCGTCCATGCGGGGCAGAATATGGGTGTGAAGATCGGTCATGGGATGCTCCGTTCCCCGCTGTCCGGCTTCTCCTGTCCGTATCCGTAACCGTAGCCGTGCCCATAGCCGTAGCCATAGCCGCGTCCGTAGCCGTAGCGGTGGCGTCGATATCCGTAGTATCCGTTCTCCCTCGTCACCTCGTTGAGAACAAAGCCGAGGATCTTGGCATGGGAGCGCTCTAACTGCTCCACCGCGCGCAGGACGCTCCCGCGCTCGGAAAGACCTGCACGTACCACGAACAGCACGCCGCTGCTCTCAGGCACCAGAACGCAGGCATCCGTCACCAGATTGACGGGAGACGTATCGAGAATGATGTAATCGTAGTTTTTCTGCAGGCTGTCAAGCAGCGCTTTCATGCGGGAGGAACCGAGCAGTTCCGACGGGTTGGGCGGCACGTCGCCGGCAAAAATGACGTCAAGATCCTCAATGCCGGAATCATGGATGGCCTTTCCCAGCAGCTCCGGCTGGATAAGCAGGTTGCTCAGTCCTACCTTTTCCTTCGCGGACAGCAGACGCGCCAGCTTGGGACGGCGCAGGTCACAGTCGATCAGAAGGACGCGCTGCTTCATCTCCGCATAGGAGATGGCAAGGTTGAGTGCGGTGATGCTCTTTCCTTCGGATTGCATGGCGGAGGTCACGATCAGGACCTTGCACGCCGTCTCGTCCGCCAGGGAAAAGGTCACGTTGGTACGCAGGGTCTTGTAGGACTCACGGATGAAAAAATCGCTCTTTTCCGAGAGGATGTTTTTCCGCTCCACTTCCATGATCGCGGCAGTATCCGGCGCGTCGTGCCGCCGGGATCTCCGCAGAAGAGAAAAATGGTTGTTCTTCATAATGCTTTACCTCTCTCCGCCGTGCTCATCGGCTTTTTGTGCGCTGAGCCCCGCCTTTTTCCGCTCATTCTCCGCAAAGGAGGGGATCTGCCCCAGCATGGGCAGGTCGAAAAGCTGCGTCAGGTCTTCCTCGTTCTTGATGCGAACGTCCATCAGATACAACAGCGTCACATAGACGACCGCGAGAAGCAGACCAACCGCGCAGCCCAAAAGGGTATTTTTCCGATAGCTTGGGGTGTAGCGGCTCGTGGGCACCTTGGCATGGTCGATGATCTTGGTGGAGCTGCCTTCGACAAATTCCTCGATCTCGCCGGGGGCGACGGTCGCCACCGCGTTGGCGATCTTCGCCGCCATCTCCGGATCCGGATGGGAGATGTATACCGAGAACAGCTCGGTCTCATCCACCTGCGCCGTCGTCATCATGCCGCGGATCTCCGCTGCCGAGTAATCGAGCTTCGCGTTCTTTACCACCTTTTCCAGCACGGTATCGCTGCGGATGATGTTGACATAGGTGTTGACGAGCTGCTGGGAGGTCGCGAGGTTGGCCGCGCTGATATAGTCCACCTGCTGATTTGCCTTTATATTGTTGACGTAAATGGTGACGTTGGCACGATACAGCGGTGTAATGAAATTGGCGGTGTAGATCAGGGAGATCGCCGCGGCGGCAAGCGCGCACAGCAGGATCAGCCGCCACCGCCTGAGGTAAAGCAGCAGCAGCTTCCAAAGGTCGATCTCCAGAATGTCGCTGGATCGGTTGATGTTGGATTCGTTCATGGTTGTATTTCCCTTTCTGTCTGCGTTTGGACAGATCTTGAGCGGGGCTTTCCGCCCCTTTTGGCGAGAGACCGCCTGAATAGTCTAAAGGCGGCACAAAAAGCCGCATATCAGTCGGTACTCTTTGTGCCGCTTCCGTCCACTGGCAGCGGGCAGCACGGCGTTTGCGTACTGCCTCCTGTCAATCGATGGCTTTGGCTTGATCCGGAAACAGTTTCTCCCGGACAAAATAGGCGGCGCTGTCGTCGTTCCGGCAAATCAGCCGGAACACGTTCGTCTCCCGCAGGAGACGGTCTGCCGCAGCAAGCAGCCGATCCATATCCTCCCGATGCAGACGGAAGGGGGTCTGACTCAGCAACAGAGGTAAAGCCTCCGCCGGAGTGAGCGGCTGTAAAGCGTTTTCCTCCCCCTGAAAGAGGAAGCAGATCGCGCGCAGAGGTGCATTTCGATTCTGATGCAGCGCCTCCTTGCCGCACCATGGCGTGCCGTAGACTTGCCATACGCCGTCGTAACGGCGCAGGGCGGGCTTGTCGTCATTCAGAATGGACGCGCCGAACAGGCGCACCCATTTTTCCGTGTGGGTGGATTTCCCCGTGCCCGGCGGCGCGGAAAAGCACACGGCCTGTCCGCCATATTCCACCGCCGAGGCGTGGAGCATCATCCCCTCGTGGGACAGAAGCCCCACGGCAAAGCAGTCGCCTGTGGCGATGTACTCCGCAAGGTCCTCCGTTTCCAGCTCGGGACAGAGCGACAGCGCCTCCGCGCCGCCCACGCGGATGGTGATATCCGCCGCGCCGCCCCGGGCGGAGGTCCGATAGACCTCCGCCTGGGCAGCCGTGCGTCCCTTGGGGGACATTTCAACGATCAGATCAGCGATTCGGTAACGCATCACTTTTTGGAGATCTTTCCGTTCTCACCCCAGTAGGTGCGCTTGCTCGTGACGCTGGCAGCGGCCCTGAAGGGCTTGTAGCCCCAATTCTCCAAGGCAACCTCGTCCTCAGGCGACCCCGGAGCGGCCAGCGCCTCCAGCGGCGCAAGCAGGATCGGCTCGGCTGTCGGAGCGATATAAGGTTTTTTTATCGTTTTCATCATGCTTATTCACTCCGTTTACTGCTTGATGCCTAACTCGTCCAAGAACTTTTTAAGGATCTCCTTCTGCGCAGGATCGAGTTCACCGGGGTTCGTCCAAGCATCCTCAAAGCTCAGATTTCGCGAACCACTCTGCTGCTTTCCACCGTTGTCGAACGTTGCCTGCGCGGTTGCGGAGATATTCTTAGTGTAGCCATCGGGTTTCGCCTTGTCGAAGGAACGCTTCAGGTATGCCTCGAAGAGATAGGCGTCACCACTGCAAACGACTTCGCTATCGCTCGCCTCTCCCTCCTTGGGCATAGGGGGAAAGACCGTACCGGCAGTAAACTTATAATTGTCTTCGCCGAGCTGATTGCCATTTTCATCCTTCAGGGTAAAGCCCAGAGACGTCAGGTGATTCTTTGCCGCATCGTCGCCCTGGAACTTGCCGATGAAGAACAGCGCGCACTGCGGCGTGCCGCCGGTGGTCAGCTCGAAGCGGTAGCCGGTGACGGAGATGTTGAAATGGTGGAAGGACAGAGTCGATGTACCGTTTTCTTCGCTCAGAATGGCAACATAGCAATCGTTGGTATCACCCGGCGTCTGGTAGGTCGGGGCGCAGCCTTTCACCGTGCCGACGATCTTGCCGCTCGGGGCGGTATACTCCTTGCTCGAGTTGTCCATGCCGTAAAGCTTGTAAGCGCCCGTTACCGAGATATCGCCTGTTACCGTGCGGCCGTTCAGGTCGAGGCGGAGACTCTTGTTGCTGACGCTGATAGGTTTCTCGGTGGTGTTGTGCAGCAGCTTGATATAGTTCGTCGGAGCGGTGGTGTTGTCCGGCGAGTAGGCTTTGACCGCGGCTTCCAGGGTGGCACAGGTTTTCACCTGCTCGCCATTACCATTGATGATCGCCGCGACTTGCAGATCATTGGTATTGGTCCATTTGCCGCCGCCGCAGGTCGTGCAGGTGCAGTAGGTAAAGGTATCGCCAGCTTTGGAACCCGCGGTTGGGGTGTAGCTGCCGTCGAGATTGTGCAGCTTGGCGGCAGTGATGGGGATGCTGACGTATGAAACATCTGAGCCCGTTTGAGTACACTGGTAGGTGTTTTTATTTGTGCCAGGATCTCCCTGTTGGATAAACCTGCCGGTGCCTCCGCTGGAGCAAATGTCCGCGCCGTTCAGCGTGGTGTAGACGCTGCCCGCCGCCGTCAGCGTGCCATTCACATCAATCTTCGCATTTGTGAGCGTGCGAGTTCCCGTTTTCGTCGGCGAATAGAGAACAGGTGCATATCCGGAGTCGTTGCTGTTGTAAGCATATCCCTTCTTCCACTGAACCAAATCATAAACATACAGAGACTTACCAGATGCTACATTCAACGCTGCGCCCTGCGCAATCGTGATCTGCGCCCCCGGCAGCAGTGCCGCATCGCAGTTCACCGCAACGCTTCCCGACAGGACCTCTAACGTCATATTGTTGTTGATGGGCAAGACATAAGCGCTCGAGTTAAAATTATAACCTGCAACACTGAGAGTAAGGCTTTCAAGCGATGCCGACCCTGTCGTCGTATAGGTTATACGGTCTGTTTCGGGATCATACTTTTTTGTGAGTGTCCCTCCGTTGGCAATTTTAAATAGACTTTTGCTGTTGGCATCTCCGATAAAGTCGATTTTTGCACTTGCTGTATTCACAACTTTCGCATGAACAGTTAAATACGTGGATTCCTGCGCTCCCGACTGAATGGTCAAAGCACTCTCAATATTCTGAACATAATATTGAGAAATCGGAAACACCTTCTCCTCGTTGTCGTTCATACTTTTGGTTGCATTACCTCCACGCCAGTCCCTTAACTGGAAATACTCGTAAACTTTCGAGCCGGAAGCGGCGGTAATTGCGCCATCGCCGGTAATGTAACCCCATGCATAGAGGTTCGCACCATTGTTCAGTGTAATGGAACTGCCCTCGGCCATATCGATTTGCCCATAGGGGCCGCTCGGACCCTGCTTTCCCATTTGGTAGGTGTGCTTCCCCCCAACGCTGATCGCGCCGTTGACTGTGATGGACGAACCGGGCGCCATAGTCATCGTCCTAAAGGCACTCCGCGAACTGTTGTATGTATCAACATAGCCGGGCGTATCCTTATACAGCGTTCCCCCTTCGTCAAATGGGATCAGCAGGGTGACGTTGGACGGGATCATATATTTTCCTGTGATCTTACCGCTGCTGACCAGCGTAATGATGGCAGACTGCTTCTTTTCCGCCTCCGCAACCGCCTTGCCGAGGTTATCAAAAATCTGACCATTGGCTTCAAAAAGCGCCAATTCTTTGCTTGCGAATTTTGCCGTGACGGTGCAGCCGCTGTCAAAGCTCAGCGCTGTTATCGGAGCAACACTGATGCACTTGCCACTGGTCGTGTCACACCAACCCATGAACTGATAGCCTGCATTCGGGGTCGCCGCGACCCGATAGGCGGTCATGGAGCTTTGGGTTTTGGTGCGATCCGCGGTGATGGCCTCTCCGTCCACGGTGTAGCTGCCGCCGTTCACGGCGGGCTGGAAGGTCACAGTTGCGCTCACATCAGCCACCAGCTTCACGTTGGTCATCGTGATCTTGGTTTCTGCATTGGTGCTGCCGGATTCGATGTAGACCTTGACTTTGACTTTTTCGTGAGCGCCTATCTCTTTAGAAAAGGAACCGGGCTTATCGCATTCCGTTCCGTTCACTTGGATCGTGCCGCCGTTCGCCGTAATGGTGTAGTCAAAGGACAGCGTCGCCGGTGTGCTTTTCTTGTTGGTGATGGTCAGCGTGGAGCTATTGCTGGTAGCTTTGTCGCAGGTGTCTTTCTCGCTCTGCGCGGTGCCGGTGATTGTCGTGCAGAGAGCCGCCCACGTATCCGTCTTGCTACCATTGTAGCTCAAGCCGATATCAGTATCGGATAAGCCGGTCACGGTTCCGCTGGTCGCCGCCAGCGCCGGCAGCGTCATCGCCGGCAGCATCGTCAGTACTGTGACAAACGTCAGGAGCAGCGACACAAAGCGCCTGCCAATTCGTTTAACCATTCCGTCGTCCTCCAGTTTTTTTCTCTTTCTTTTGTAATTCGCCGTAAATGCTCATGCCGACCCCCAGCGACAGCAGCGCCCAGAGGTGAGAGATGTGCAGGATGCTGTCCGTTCGATTCGAGACGCGGAGCGTCTCGGTCACGAAGCGGAAAATGCCGTAGGTGATCATATAGATGGGGTAGATCATGCCCCGCGCGCTGCCGGAGAGCACCTTGCGCCACAGGCGCGAGAGCAGGATGACATAGAAGATCAGCTCCATCTCGCGCGTGGGGAAGCGCAGATGCGTCAGCCCCTCGATGGGGATGTGCGCCCCCAGACAGCATCCTGAAATAATGCAGTTCAGGCGGGCGCACATCAGCGTGAATACAAGGCAAACGGTGAACACATCGAACACATCCGCCGCTTTGCGTCCGCTGAGCTTTGCGAACGCCCAGTAGACGAGGGGCATGAAGAACACCGCGCCGAACAGGCTCATATTACCCATCGCGCCCATATCAAACGCCTCAAGCACCGCAAAGGCCTTGACGCTGAAAAGCCCGATGAAGATATGCCCTACCGCAAGCGCAAGCGCCGCAAGGCGGCGATCCAGCTGCAGCCGCTCGCGGCAGCGCCACAGCCACCAATAGGTGAACGCGGCGCTGACCGTGAGGAGCACGGCAAGGCTGTGGTCAGACAGCCATGTGACCAGACCCATCGTTACTTCTTGGAATTCAAAACTGCCTGCAGCAGGGTAAGCGTATCCTTGTTATTGAATGCATCGTTTTCGGTAATGTCGAATCGGACATCATAATCACTGATGATCTTCATCGCGCCGAGGAAGCCGTCCATATCCGCGGCGGCACCCTTTGTATCGGATTTCATATAGTCGGTGAAGCCTTTATCTTTTGTCATCTGATCGAGCAGTTTCATAACATCATTGATTCCCTTGGGAGGCGTTTGCATTGCGGTCTTGAATTCGGGGTCTTTAACATCGTTAGACTTTGCGTAGCCGACCATCGTACCGTACATCAGGGCAGCCGTGGGCAGCATGCCGTACTTGGTAATAACGCCTTGGACATTATTACCACTTCCGCTGTTTAACGTCTCCAGAACGTCTGCCGCATTCATATCCTTCGCCTTGGAGGCGACATAAAGGACGGTAGCATTGGCGATCTCCGTGTTTGTGAGATCATTGAGGTTCTTTTTTCCTGTCTTTGTCTTCAGAAGCTCCTCGAACTGCGTAAAATCGCTTTCGCTCATATATCCTTTCAGCTTATCCACCGCGGCTTTCCCTTTGACATCTTTGAGAAACTCGGTGTTAAACAAGTTAGAAAGGTTGTTGGCGGTATTTGCCAATTCCTCCTCGTGTCCGCTCAGATTGGACTGCGTGAATTTTTCGAGATTTTCCTGATTTGCCTCACTCAGTTTGACCACCGTGATAGGCAGGGGGATCGTGTTGTATTTGGTTTTGCCCGCGTACTTATCCGTGCGGTACTTCACGGTTTGTAGCCAGTCAGAGCCGAAGGCGTCGGACAGCCATTTCTCAACGACAGCCTTATCGCTTTCATCTTTGGCAGAAACAGTAACGTTGTCCTTGGTGACGCTCACGCTGCCCGTCACGCCGGGGTTCTCATATTTGCCGATCTCGCCGGCGTAGATGATGTTGCGATACAGGGTCTCGTCCAGACCCTCGTTGGTGCGCTTAATGTAGCCGCCGTAGCCCACCGTGCCGACGCCGGCTAAAATGCCGATGATCGCGATGACCACAATAAGCTCTACCAGCGTAAAGCCTGCGCTGCCGCGCAGCTTGTTTCCCACTTGCTTTTTCATGTTGTTTCCTCCTCAATATATTGTTTTCTTTTTGAGAATTATATGAACAGATGATTACTCTGTGGTTTCCTTTCCTGTCTTCCAGTTCAGCACGCCGTAGCCCATGATGCGCGGATCGTTCTTCGGGTAGCAGTTGAGGGCGACCCTGCCGCCGCTGTTGCCCTCAATGGTGTAAAGGAAATCGCCCTCCACGCACAGCACCGCGCCGACGTGGTCCGGGTCGGTTCCCCCGTCCCAGTCAAAAAAGACGTAGTCGCCGGGGATGGGCATATTGTTGGCGTCACCGCGTTCGCGCCACATACGGCTATCCTTGAATCCCTTCATGCCCTCATCCACGTCTGCGAATCTGGGCGGCGCACCGTCGATGGAGGCTTTCTGCTGATCGGCTGCCCACGAGAGGAAACAGCCGCACCAGGGGGTGTATTGGTTCCAGCCGGGGTTATCGGCGTAGTTGCCGATGTACCATTCGGAGAAGTAGCCTTTCCCTCCGATGATCTCTCCCCTGCTGTCGTACTGTCCGGCAAGCGTCTTTAAAAACTCGAACCGCGCGTCCTTTTCCGCCTCTTCCAGCTCCTTCAGCTTTTCCTGCGCCTCCGCTTTACCGACGCTGTCGCCATCGATCCCGGTGCGGCAGAAGACGGAGGTGCTGTAGCTGTGCGCCGCGGTCGAGAATGAGAAGGTCACGAGGCTGCCGTCCAGATCGACCCGCGCGCCGCGCAGGTTGTCCAGCAGCACCTGATCGCCGCTCGTGCCGCTTGTGAGCTTTCCGCTGTTGTAGCGCAGCAGGATCGCTCCGGCAGCGCCGTCGGCGGTCTTTCCCTGTAGCTGCCAACCGTCGGAGAGCGGCTCCACGCGGTAGATCTTGCCGCTGGCGGAGAGATCCTCCAGCGCGGAGAGCACGATGCGCACCGTCTGCTGCTCGCCCGCCTCTTTCTGCGTCGTTTGATGCACCCGCAGTCCGAGCAGCATCAGCGACGCTGCGGCTGCCAGCACGATGGAGCTGACAGCGACGGTCACCAGCAGCTCGACCATGGTGAAGCCGCTGTTGTTTCGTTTCATTCGCTCGTCCCCCCCTTTTCCGCTGTCAAGTGGGTGATGGTATAGGTGTTGTAGTGGTGCGTCGCCTTGATGACCCTGGCGGTGTACTTTATGACCTTTGTGGTCGTTCCGTCGGGCAGCGTTATCGATGATTTCAGATGCGGGGTTGCGGGACACTCAAGATCCATGCGGATTTTTGTCTCGATGCAAACAGCGGCGTTTTTGTAAGTAAGCGTAAATTTGCAGAAGCTGCTGACAGAATCGCCGGTATCGCCGGAATCAAGGGTCAAGGTATATCCGCTGGTCGGCGGGTTTACCAGTGACTTTAAGTACGTTTCGTACGCTGCTTTCGCCTTGTCCTTTGCTTCACTTTCCGAGTCACATTCTGCGGAATCCGTTAAGGAGCCTACCTCCTCCGCCAGCGCCACGAATTTTTCGATCTCGCCCTCCGCCTGATAGAGCTGCTGCGTCTGGCGGATGGAGCGCTCCTGCGCCTGATAATTTTTCAGCGCCGCGGTGCAGACGGACACGGCGACGGCGCACAGCACCAGAACGACGATGAGCACATAGATCAGCGCGTAACCGCCGTTGTCTTTCCAGAGCTTCTTCATGTGCCACCGCCTTCCGGCACCGCGCGGACATACGTTACCACCGTGACGAGCGGCTCCGTGGGCTTATCCTTCACCGTGACACGATAATAGGGTTTGCCGTCGGCTTTCTCCGTTTCGATCGTCACATTGGGGAAATCGTTTTTGCGGTAAGCGGTATCTGCCTTCGTAACGCCGTCCTTCATCAGGGTCTCCACGGCGGTACGGACGTTCAGATGGGCTTCCATTACGGCCTGGCTGTGGGCGTTGATCCGTCCTGCCAGAATCAGGCTGGAACAGATGGGCGCGGAGATCAGGCCGATGATGGCGATCGCCACGACGACCTCCAGCAGCGAAAAGCCCGCTGTTCTCTCTTTCCCGATCTTTTTCATGCCTTGTCTCTCCCAATGGGTCAGTTGAAAATGTCTGTCTTACCGGTCGCGGGCGGCGTTACGCCCGGTTCCTCATAGGTGTTCTGAGCGGACGGCATCAGATACAGCGTCAGGGTCATCTGCCCGTCCAGCAGCTTCTTTTCGCTGTCGTAGCTGAAGGTGGCATACCGGATGGAGGTAATGCGCTCATCCGTTGCCAGCGCGTGCACCATGTTCTTGAACTCCTGATAGGAGGCGTGATAGTACACCGTCAGGTTCAAGCCCTCAAGGAGTGCGCCATCGCTCAATGCCTGCATCGGCGTGATCTCACCGAAAGAAAACTCGATGTCGCCGCCGCTCCCGAAGCGCTGAAGGAAAATATCGTGCAGTTTCTGGGTGTAGCCCAGCTCCTTACTGCCGGTCCCCAGCGTTTTTTCCAGATACAGCAGGTAGAGGATCTGATCCTCTTCCTTCATATCCGCGGGGAAGTTCTCATAAAGCGCGGCGCGGCTTTCCTCGATTGCGGCCTCTGCCGGCTCAAGCTGATCCTGCACGTCCTTGTACATCTCGTTTTCGACGATGGTGGTTTGCAGCGCGGTGATCTGAGCATTTAACTGATCCCGCTCCATGACGTAAGCTTCACTGCGGGGGCGGTAGCCCAGAACATACACCAGAACGGCGACCAACAAGAGCAGGACTGACAGGACAGCCTTCCAGTTTCTACCGATCACTTTCACTGGCCCACCTCCACTTTCTCAACCTTGGCGTCGCGGTCCAGACCCTTGCGCGTCTGCTCCGCCTGGATCAAGGACTCGTCATAGGTCAGCACGACCGTCAGGTAATAGCGGTTGTCGGCAGGCTTCTGCGTCTGAGAAGCGCCGGTGTTGAAGATATCCGGGATGCCTGAGCCGCCGGTTTGATTTTTAAGTTGATTCATCAGGATCCACATCAGCAGATCGTTTTCATCCATGCCCGTGTTGCCGGAGGTGCCGGATGTACCGGAGGTCTGCTGATTCTTCCGCAGCAGCGCGTTGACCGCGGCCACAGTGGCGGCATCCCGCTGGAACGCCGCGCCGCTGTTGATCTCCTTTTGGAGCGCCACGAGATCCAGAGCGGTATTGGCCTCTTTGATCTCGCCCATTTCCTTGGCAAGATGGAGCGCAAGCTTGCCACTCAGTGTCTGATCCTGCCGAATGAGCGCGATCGTTGCGTTGACATTCGTCTTGTTGTCAGTCAGGATATTCAGCAGGTTCGGCAGATATTTGTTCAGCATCACATCGTCGCTCTCATAGAACATGCGGTGCTGATCGGGGTTTTTCCAAATGTCGTCAAAGATCTTGTCGTACAGGATCTGGTCCTTTTCCTCACGGGCGATATCCTCGCGCATCAGCAGGAAAAACTGATACATGGCGGCAGGATCGTTTTGCAGCAGGGACCGGATCGCGTTCTTCTCCTGGGTGGTATTGGAGCGCTTGCGCAGGTCATCCAGCGAGAAGGTCTTTTCCTGCACCGGCCCGTAGACGGCTTGCAGAGCGTCCAGCTGGTTGGAGTTCAGGTATTGCAGGCTGAGACGCAGCGTTGCAATATCGACAGACTCAATGCCAGAAGCAGAGGACGTACTGCCGCTGCTGGGCGTGGTAGGCGTGACCGTTGTACTGCCGGAACTGCCCGGCGTGCTGGGCGTGCTGGGCGTGACCGTTGTACTGCCGGAACTGCCCGGCGTGCTGGTCGTGCCGCCGCCGGGGAGCAGCCCCTGGATCCCGGAGAGGATGCCGAGGTTATCCGGGGTAATGGTCACGCCGAAACGCTCCATCACATCCGCATAATTTTCCATCTTTGCAATGGTACTGTCATCGGCACCCGCCGCTTTCAGCAGCGGGATCATATTCCGAAGCGTTTTTCCGTCGATGGCAACGCTGCCACTGGAAGCGTTGGAGAACAGCTCATCGAGGGAATAGCCGCCCTCGGTGGGAGGTTCTTCCGTACTGCTTTCCTCGGTACTATCCGCTGTGCTTTCCGCAGTACCATCCGTTGCGCTTTCCTCCGTGCTCGGCACGGGGGACTCCTTCTCCGCTTTCTCGTACAGCGCAGCGATCATTTTGTCCGGGGAGTAGGCTTCCCGCGGGCCGATGGTCAGGCTGGAAACGGTGTTGAGGGTCATGAAGGGCACGTCGCGCAGCGCCACGAGGAAATAAGCGGCGTCCTCCTTGCTCTGGAAGGCGACCTGCGCCGCAAGACACAACTCGGTCGTGCTCAGAGCGGTCACCGTTGACTTCTTGGGGAGCTTTGCCTCCAGCTCGTCCAGCACCAGTTCAAGGTTGTCGTTATATGTCCGAACGGAGTCGAATACGGTGTCCCAGTCGGCGCTGTAAGCGTCGTACATACTCGAATAGTTGTGGTAGTTCTCCGCGCAGCCCGCGTTCTGCTGGGCAAGCGCCGTCAGCCGGTCCTGCTGTGCGCGCAGACCGTCCAGCTCCGTGTTCCACGACAGCTTGGAGGTCAGCAGCAGCAGTACGGACGCCGTCAGCGCCGCGCCGCCAAGGAACACAAGACCGTACTGCCACGCGCGGTTGATGGGTGCGCGCGCGCCGGTGATGTGGTTCAGCTCCGGGTCGCCGAAGTCAAGGGCGGTGAGCGCCGCGCCCTGACAGAGCAGCCACTGCGCGCCGTAGTCGGTCTCCGCCATTTCGACGGGGACATTCAGCAGCGACGCGAGCGCCGGGGCAAGCCCCGCCTCCTTCCCCTGACCGCCGGAAAGCACGGCGCTCGTCAGGCGGGCGCGGCCGGGCATGGCGGAGAAGTAGTCGAGCACGATGCCCGCCTCATTGAGGTCGTCCTGCTGGGAATAGCCCCGCTGCAGCAGGCGCTGCAGCTTGACCTGCCCGTTGTAGACGAAGGTCAGCAGCAACAGCTCGCTCTCGGCGTTGATATAGAGGCAGACGCCGTCGTCCGTATCCGCGGAGGACTTCGCGTGCTTTGGCAGGGCAAAGTCCGCGTCCACGGCGGTGGCGTGGCTGTGACCGCAGAAATCGACGGCGGCAACGCTCAGCCCCATGCTGTTGGCAAGGGCATAGTAGCGCTGCAGCATCGCGCGCGGCACCGCCCAGAGCTGCACGCGCAGAAGACGCGCGTCCTCGCGCTGCTCGACGCCCACGCTCTCCCACGAAAGCTGATACTCGCCCGGGTCGATGGGGAAATACTCGTCCATGTTCGCCAGCAGCATCTGACCGAGGCGCTGCTGCTTTTTCACCGCGGGGACGGTGACGCTCTCGCTGATGACCTGCGTGGAGCAGAGCGAAAAGACCACCTTACGGCAGCGGCGGAACAGCCCCTGCCGCAGAACCGGCTCCATCGCGTCCCGCAGGGCGTCCAGCCCCACGAGCTGACCGTCCTCGACCGCGTTCGGCGGCGTGGGCAGGATGACCCGCTCGGAAATGACGTCGCTGCCCAGCGTCATCTGGGCGATGCGGATCTCTCGCTCGGTGATCTGCACCACCAGCGCCCTGCCGCTCAGCCTTTGCATGCTCATAAGTGTTCCCTCCCGGACTGTGGGAATGGCACAGCCGTCCCGAAGAACGGTTCTGCCCCTCCCACAGGCTCTTGTTTTTCTCTCGCGGGCAGATCCGCGCCTGCCCTGTTTCTCTCCCGTGTTACAGCCCAAAAAGACCGAGGTACGCCGCGATGAGCCGGTCGCCCCATAGCGCCGCGACCCAGATCCCGGCGGCAAGATACGGCCCGAACGCCAGTTTGCGGGGCGCGCCGCGTTTCATGCGGACCGAATGGATGATCGCACCGGAAACGCTGCCGAGGATCATCGCAAGAAGGATGCGCTGCCAGCCCAGCAGCAGTCCCGCCCCTGCCATCAGCTTGACGTCCCCCATGCCAAGGCCGTTGCCGTTCGTCACGAACCACAGCAGGAGGAAAAGAAGGCTCACCGAGAACATGCCGATGAGATACGTTTTCCAGTGCGCGGTATCGCCTGCAAGCTGCACCGCGCCCAGAAGGAAGATCGCAAGGTTCAGCCCGTTGGGGATCTCGAAGGTGCGCCAGTCGATGAGCGCCACGACGATGAGCGCGGAAAAAAGCAGCGAATACAGCACCGCGCGCAGCGGCTCGGCCTGATACAGCCACGCCGCCAGCAGCCACGCGCCGCCGTTCAGCGCCTCCACCACGGGGTACTGGGCGGAGATCTTCTCCCCGCAGGCCCGACACTTCCCTCCCTGCATCAGCCAGCTTGCCACGGGAATCAGCTCGTACCAGCGCAGACGATGGCCGCAGGCCATGCAGTGCGACGGCGTTTTCACAAACTCCTCTCCGCGCGGCAGGCGGAAGATCAGCACGTTGCAGAAGCTGCCGACGCACAGACCCAGCGCCGTCCAGAGCAGCAGCAAAAGACAGGTCATGGGAAAAATCTCCTTTTCGCTCAGGGGTCTCTCCCGCCCGCCCGGGTGATAGGGATACCGGACGGGCAGGGCGTTGTTTCAAATCGCTTGGGGATGATGTAGGGGTGGATTAGCCCTTGCTCAGCACCCACTTTGCAGTAGAAGCCGTCCACGTTGCCGTGGTGTTGTCGCTCTTGAACTTGAAATCAGAAATCTTGTAGTATTTCGTGATGTCAGCATCTTCAACGTCAGCCGCATCAGGTGTAACCGTGACGGAAGCAGCACCAGTACCGGACTGAGAAACGGTAATGGTTTCGATTTCCTTATATTCGTCGCTCGTCTTAAGCTGCTTATCAACGGAAGCGAAAGCGACAGCGGTCTTGATGGCGTCGAGCTGGGCGTAGTCGGCGGCCTCGTTGGCCTTCTTGATGTAGCCGGAGTAGGCGGGGACGGCGATGCCGGCGAGGATGCCCAGGATCGCGATGACGACGATCAGCTCAACGAGAGTAAAACCGGACTTGGAACCAAACTTTTTCATAGGAGTTTTCTTCCTTTCTTTGTTTTGCGTCGGATTTTATATCATCGCCATGCGGCACGGGCCCCTATCTCCCACACCAGGGGACATGGCTTGGATATACGGATTTACAGGTATTTGTCGAAGGCCTTGGTCATGTTGATCATCGGCAGGTAGATGGCCAGCACGATGATGACCACAAAGATCGCCATGAAGATGATGATGGCGGGCTCCATCAGGTTCAGGAGCTTTTTGGTGGCCTCATCTACTTCTTCATCGTAGTAGTCGGCCACTTTGCCCATCATGCTTTGCAGGTCGCCGGTCTCCTCCCCCACGCCGACAAGATTCGACACCATGGGCGGAAAAATGCCCGTCCGCACGAGGCTCTCCCGCAGGGGGGTACCCTCGGCGACCAGGGCGCGCGCGTCGCGGATGGCCTCCAGATAGTAGATGTTGCCCATGTTGCTGGCAGCGAGGTCCATGCTGTCCGTCAGCGTCAGGCCGGAGCCGATCAGCACCTCCATCGTGCGGCAGAAGGTGGCGCAGGCGGTTTTCACCGTCAGGTTGCCCACCACGGGGGTCTTGCGGGCGAGCCAGCCGAAAAAGTGCTTGCCCTTGTCGGTCCTGTGAAACAGGACGCCGCCCACGATCAGCGCTGCCAGCACCAGCAGCGGCACCCACCACCAGGACTTGAACCATTCGCAGACCGCCATCACGCCGAGCGTGATCTTTGGCAGCTCCGCGTCCATATCCTCAAAGGTTTTGAGGAAGTTGGGGATGATCTTCGTCATCATCACGATCAGCACGATGATCATGACCACGATCAGCACGCAGGGGTAGATCATGGCGCTGGTCACCTTGCCCTTGGTGCGCTTGCTGCGTTCGAAATAAAGCTCCATCTGGCGGAAGGATTCCTCCAGATTGCCGGAGGCCTCGCCCGCTGACACCATGTTCACCAGAATGGCGGGGAAGATCTTGGGATGGCGGCGCATGGAAGAAGCAAGCGCTTCGCCCTTTTCCACGTCCGCCTGCATTTCGCGGATGGCGGCGCGGAGCTTTTTATTGCTGGTCTGCTGCCCCAGCATGGCGAGCACGGAGGCAACGGAAACGCCCGCGCGCAGGATGGAGACGAACTGACGGCAGAACACCGCCATGTCCTTCGCCTTGGGGTTGCCGAGGAACGGGATCTCGATATCGCGGTTGAGGGTGGTCTGCTCCTTAATATCTAAAATCGTATAACCGGCACCGCGAAGGGAGCTTTTCGCGGTCTCGATGGATGACGCATCCAGAGAGGAGCGGACGCGCTTTCCGTTTCGGTTGATCGCCGTATAGTTGAATCCGGGCATGGAGCCGCCCTCCTTTCTCAGGTCTGCCGCCCTGTCTTGAATTTATCAGGCTCGTTGGCGGCGGCGAGGGCAGTCTCCAGCGAAATCACGTGACGGTCCACCAGATCCTCCAGCGCGTCGTCCAAAAGCTGCATCCCGTACCGCTTGCCGGTCTGGATGGCGCTGACGATCTGGAAGGTCTTGCTTTGCAGGATCATGCTGCGAATGGCGGGGGTGACGATCATGATCTCGAATACCGCCGTGCGGCCGCCGCCGATCTTCGGCAGGAGGGTCTGGCCTACGGCACACTCCAGCACGTCCGCCAACTGGATGCGGATCTGGTTCTGCTGCTCGGCGGGGAAAGAGTCGATGATACGGTCGATGGTGTTGGCGGCGCCCTTGGTGTGCAGCGTGCCGAACACCAGATGGCCCGTTTCGGCGGCTGTGATGGCGGTGGAGATGGTCTCCAGATCGCGCATCTCGCCGACTAAGATCACGTCGGGGTCCTGACGCAGCGCAGCGCGAAGTCCCGCGGCAAAGCTGCTGGTATCAGCGCCCACCTCGCGCTGGTTGATGATACATTGATCGCTCGTGTGCAGGTATTCGATGGGTTCCTCCAGCGTGATGATGTGGCGGCGCTCGGTGTGGTTGATGTGGTCGAGCAGCGCCGCCAGAGTGGAGCTTTTGCCCGAGCCGGTGGGGCCGGTGACGAGCACCAGTCCGCGGGGTTTATCCGCCTGCGCCACCACCACGGGCGGAAGGCCCAATTCCTCGGCGGTGGCAATGCGCAGCGGCAGCAGGCGAAGCGCCAGCGACGTCATGCCCCGCTGACGGAACACGTTACAGCGCATACGCACCAAATCGTGATAGGTCACGGCGAAGTCCGCCTCGCCCATTTCATGAAATTCCTTGAGAAGTCCGGGCGTGATCAGCTCCTGCACATAGGCGGTGGTATCCGCCTCGGTCAGCGGGTCCTCCCCAAAGTTGGTCAGCTCGCCGTCCAGTCGAAAAACGGGGGGCTCCCCCACCGTGAGGTGAATGTCGGAGGCGTTGCGCTCCAGCGCGTCATGAATGAGTGTTCCCAGGTCGATCATGCGCCGTCCTCCAAAGGATGAGTTTCTTCCGCCACATTTTCAACGCTGATGCGCTGCATCTCGCTGATGGAGGTCGTTCCCTCCAGCACAAGGCGGCGGGCGCTTTCGCGGAGGGTGTGCATCCCCTCGGCGATGGCAGTCTCCCGCAGCGCGCCCGTGTCGCAGCGGTGGGAGATCATCGTGCGCATACGGGGCGTGATCTCCATGATCTCGTAAATGCCGATCCGGTCGAAATATCCGGTACCGGCGCAGCGCTGGCAGCCCACCGGCTCGTAAACCTCGGCGCTGTCCTTCTCCTTCGGCGTCAGTCCCAGATATTCCAACTCATGCTCTAAAAGAACGTGCCGCCGCTTGCAGTTGGGGCAAAGACGGCGCACAAGGCGCTGGGCGATGATGCCGGTCAGCGCGTCGGCGATGAGGTAACTTTCCACGCCCATGTCCAGCAGGCGCGTGACGCTGCTGGCGGTGTCGTTGGTATGCAGCGTACTCACCACGAGGTGACCCGTGATGGACGCCTGCACCGCGATGGACGCCGTTTCCCGGTCGCGGATCTCGCCGATCATGATAATGTCGGGGTCCTGACGCAAAATGGAACGCAGGGCGTTGCCAAAGGTCAGGTTCGCCTTGGGATTCACCTGCACCTGATTCACGCCGTCCACGTTCGCCTCCACGGGGTCCTCCACCGTGACGATGTTCACCATGTCGCTGTTAAGCTCGTTCAATGCGGTGTAAAGCGTAGTGGATTTACCGGAACCGGTAGGTCCGGTGACCAGCACGATCCCGTTGGGATGGCGCAGGATCTCGTCGAATTTTTCCAATTCCGACCCCGTCAGGCCAAGGGCGCGCTTGCTGCGGCGCAGCGCCTTTTTCTGCGTCAGTCGCATCACGCACTTTTCGCCATAGACCGTGGGGAGCGTGGAAACACGCACATCGTATTCCCGGCGGTCCACCAGGATGGAAAAGCGGCCGTCCTGCGGTCTGCGCTTTTCGGAAATGTCCAGATTGCTGAGGATCTTAATGCGCGCGATGATGGCGGGCAGCAGCTGCAGGTCGTAAGTGGCGGTGGTGTACAGCACGCCGTCCACTCGGCAGCGGACCCGGACCTTGTCCGGTCCGGACTCCACGTGGATATCGGAAGCGCGTTGGCGCACCGCCTGCTCCACAAGGGAGTTCACCAGCACCACCACGGGGGAGGCGTTGACATCCTCCTGAAAGACCTGATCTTCCAGAGAGGCGCTCTCCCGCTCGTTGGTCTGGGTGTAAAGCTCGGCAGCCTCCTGCATCTCCTCGCTGCCGTAGCAGCGGTCGATGGTCACGAGAATGTCGGATGTTGTCGCTAAAAATGGCTTAATGCGACACTTGCTGGCGATCGCGACCATGTCGCGCCCCTTCATGTTCATGGGCTCGTTCATGGCGACATACAGCGTGCCGCTGTCCTCCGGATCAAACTGGAAGGGCATCATTGTATATGTACGCAGGATATCCGGGCGAACCGCCTGTCGGACATCCATGGGGATGGTCATTTCGTAAAGGTGCACCACGGGGGTGCGGGTCAGCGAGGACAGGGCTTCGATGACCTGTTCCTCGGGCAGGATGGCGCGCTCCAAGATCAGCTCGCGGATGGACTTGTTCGTTTCCTCCTGAGCATGACGCAGCTCGTCCGCCTGTTCCGCGGTCAAAAGCTGCTGTTCCAGCAGGTATCGCAGGAGCTTTTCGTTCATGCGCGCCCTCCTTTCTCTTGTTTTTCGGGGCAGAAATTATTTTTGAATCAGTGCTTTTCAAAACTGTGAGACGACAGACCCGCCAGGCTCTCAAACGCGAATGAGCCGCTGACGCGCCTAACGTCTCTTTTTTTATGCTCCCCCTCCCCCGGCGGGGCGGAATTGCCCCGCCGGGAAGAGGTGGTCCGAATCATTGCTTTGTCTTACGCTGTCAAATTACTTGACGTTGATGATGAGGTTCGCGCTGGCGCTGCGGGTGTTGTAGTTGACCGTCACCTTCTGACCGGCAGGGTCAGCGAAGCTGTTGATGCTCAGATCGCCGAACTTTGCGATGAGGTTCGCAAGCTCGGTCACAGCCTCGAGAGAGGTCTTGGCATTGCCAAGCGCCGTGAGATCGCTCTTCGTCAGCGTCACACCGTTGAGGGTGATGCTCGCGCTGTCGGGCAGCAGGTTCTGCGCCTTGGCAACGATCTTGCCGAGGTACTGCGCAACATAAGTGTCGCCCTTGCTGCCGACGATGCCCTTCATGGTGTCGCTCTTGAGCGCGTCAGCAAGCTGGGCTGCGGTCTTGGTCTGGATGCCATTGGCGGCATCGAACTTCAGGCTGTTGAGCAGATCGATCTTCTTCTGATACTCCGCCTTTTCAGCAGAGCCGTCATTCAGGATCGAAGACACATCGATCGCGGCAAGCTTATTATTCAGCTTTTCGGCAAGCTTTGCCTTGCCCTCGTCCTTGATGGTGGGCTTCAGGTTATCCAGCGCAGAAGCATTGGCGGCCTTCTCAGTATCGAAGGTGAGATCCATCTGCACGAGCGCGCTGTAGATCAGGTAATTCTTCAGACCGGGGTTCTTCGCCAGCAGATCCTTCAGCGTGGCGGAAGAAGTCAGTGCAGCGTCAAGCTCCTTGGTCGCAGTGTCAACGATCTCCTGCTTAAGGGCGTCGCTGAAGGGCTTCCCGCCCTTACCGGAGAGCGTAATCGTGGCGCCAAAGCCTCCCTTGGTAACATGAGCCTTAATCTCGGGTTGAGCAAGCAGGAAGTTGATGTCAGCGACCGACTGGATATCCAGCGTTACGCCGGCAGGCTCGAAGGTGACCGCATCAAACCCCTTAACAAGATCCTTCGCATCTTTCAGCGTACCGCTGTTGTTCGCCTTATCGACGATCCACGCCTCGTTGATCTTCTTCTCCGTCAGCTTCTCGCTGATCTGGTTCTCGATCAGAGCGTTCACATCGAGCGCGTCGATGTCCTTCGCGATCAGCGGCCACACGGAGTTGATGAGGGCGGTGTTGTCAAGACCAGTCAGGGTGCCGCCGCTGGTGGTAGAGGAAACGATCTTCGTCCAGTTGGTATCGACCCAGCTCTCCACCACGGGCATCAGAGCATTTTCAATGCTCGTGGCAGTGGTGTTCGTCAGCGTGATGTCGTACTTGGCAAGCGCTTCCGTGACCTCAGTGTAGAGGGTGGAGATCTGATCCTTCAGACCCTTCTTGGCCTCAGCGACGACCTTATCCTTGGTGCCGTCGGTATAGGCGAACTGCGCGGCGATCTGGTCGAGGCCGTCGTTATAAGCCTTCTGGACGTCCTTGCTGATGTTGAGACGCAGATAGTTCTCATCGCCCTCGTACTTGTACTCGAGCAGACCGTTGCTGTTGAGCTTCGGCGTCACGACGAGCTTATAGTTGTAGGTGTAAGCGTCGGTCTTCGCCTTGATGTCCGCGTTGGCAGAGTGATCAAAGTTGACCTTCAGGTCGATCGTGAAAGCGAAATTGTCGGTGTAGGAGGTGCCCTGCGCCTTCATCTGCTTGTAGATCTCCTTGGAGATGGCAGTGCCAAGCTCCTTGACGATCTTGGACTTGGCGGCGGAGAGAGAGGCGCTGCTTGCGCCGACCTGAACGGTGGCGTAGGTCTTGCCGTTGAACACAACGTCCACATTGCCGCAGACATAGTTGCCCTTGCCGTCGTGGAAGTTCGCCCACAGGCTCTTGCCCTCGGTCTTGAGCTTATCGACGACCTGCTCCTTGATCTCGCTCAGGGACTTGTTGGTCAGCACGATGCCGGTCTCGGACTCGACAGCGTTCTTAACGCTGGTCAGGAAACCGTCGATATCGTCGGGAGTGGGCTTGCTCGTGGTGCCGGTGATGATCGCGTTGGCAAGCTTGTTCGCCTGCTCGATGGCGGAGACGACCTGACCGTCCTTCACCTCGAGAGCGACGTTCCAGGTGACCTCGCGCTCGGTCTTGTTGTCGCCGGAGGTGAAGTTTGCCTTCACGTCCTCGACCTTGACCATGTCGTTGACAATGTTCTTGACCTGCTGGAGCTGTGCATCCGTCAGGTACTTGTTGTCCTTGTTGACCTGATCAACGGCGCTGACAACGGCGCTCTTCATGTCGCTGAATCTGTCGTTGACCTGCTTGACGGACTTGAGAACGGCATTGCCGATCAGGTCATCGGAAACGACCACGGGCGCCTTAGCCTGCCAGACCGCGTACAGGGTGATAATGGGATAGTTAGCGGTCAGCGTGATGGTGCTGTTCGCGGGGTACGTCGCAGCCGTGGCGGTCTTTTCCGTCGCCCAGCCCAGGAAGTTGTAGCCGTCGCGGGTGGCGGTAGCGCTCACGGGGAAGCTGTAAGTGGTGCTCGTCGTCGTCGTGGAGACGGGAGACGCACCGATCAGCGTGCCGCCGTTGGCGTCAAAATACAGGGCATAGGTGTAGGCAGTCACCGGGGGATTCACCGGGGGGTTCACCGTGCCGCCGGGATTAACGCTCGGGGTGTTGTCCGGCTTCGCGTTCTGCACGAGGAAAGACATGCGGTAGATCACCGCTGCCACCTGCGCACGGGTGGACAGTTCGTTGGGACGGAACGTGCCATCCTCAAAGCCGTTGACCAAGCCGTGACGCTGGCACTGCTTGACCGCGGCGAGCGCATACGCGGGGATCGCGTTCTCATCGACCATGACGGAGACGGAGCCGGTCTCGGGCAGAGTCACCTTCCATGCCTTCTTATAGAGGGCGAGGTAACGCTCGATCATGGTGCACATCTGCGCACGGGTGATGGGATCGTTCGGGGCAAACTTGCCGTCGCCCACACCATCCACGATCCTGTTGGCGGCCGCCCAGTTGATGGCATCGGTGTACCACTCGCCGGGAGCCACATCGGTGAATGCGCTCTGGCTGCGATCACCCTTTGCACCGTCGAAACGGAACAGGACCGTGACGAACATCGCACGGGTCATGTTGTCCGCGGGGGCGAAGGTCTTGTCCGCGACGCCGTTGAAGTAACCCTTCGACGTCACATAGTCTACGAACTGGTAGTACCAGTCGGATCTGCTGACGTCCGTGAAATCGTCAGCTTTTTCCGCCAGCGCTGTGGGCACCAGGGAAAAGACGATGCACAATGCCAGCAGAGCACTCAAGATACGCTGCTTTTTCATCTTCTTAACCACTCCTTTTTTTTACTGATGATCTTCGAGTACCGCAAAAGGGTGTCAGCGTTTCCGCCCCAAGCGCTGCTCTCAGCATCCAAAATCTGTCCCTGTCCGGGCGTGCGGATAGACGCACGTACTGACAGTAATACAGTCTACATAAAGTCTATCAGATATTTTCTCTTTTTGCAAGCAGTTCTTGCTTTTTTTTCTATATCCTTCCAGGGGTATTACATTCGAAAATTAATCGCCGCGAACTGCTCGGACAAGTCTCACGTGAGACCGCCTTATCCCTCTTCAAAACAGGAGAACGCCGGATAGTAGCGCAGCGGGATGGGCTGTCCGAGCGCGGCGGAGCGATTCTTGAGGATCTTGAGCTCCAGCTCGCGGGGGTCCTTACGCTTTTCCTCGTCGATGTTGAAGCCGGGCCGCCCCGCCCCGCGCGCCTGAAGTCCCATCAGCACGTCGGCGGAATAGTCGATGCCGCCGGATTCCTTGAAGGCGTTCATGGAGACTTCCAGATTATAATTCTCGCGGTTGAAGGAGGAAATGGCGAGGATGGTCAGCCCGTGCTGGCGCGAGAGCTTTTTCAGCGCGCAGACGATGCGGTCAAGGTTCTGCTTGTCCGTGAAATGGACGTCCACCGGGGCGATGATCTGGAGATAGTCGATGAGCACCACGGGCTTTTGTCCGGTCTCGGCTATGTGGCGCGCGACCTCCGCGCGGATGTAGTCCAGCCCCGTTTCGTGGTCGCCCTCGCGGAAATAGAGGTGCTTTGCATAGGAGGCGTAGCGCGTCTGCGCCAGCTCCAGATGCGCAAGATCCTGCGCACTGTAGCCCGCCCAGCGCCTGCCGTCTAAAACACCGCGCGCGGTCTTGGCAAGTCGGCGGCGCGCGGAGGTGTCGAGCAGGAAGGATTCGCGGGAAACGGAACGAGCCATCAGCTCCCATGTCATCATTTCAAGGGAGAAAATGAGAACGTCGCGCCCCTGCATGGCAAGCTGATCGGCGATCTGCATACAAAAAGCGGTCTTGCCCAGCGAGCTGACCGCGCCGATCACATAAAGTCCGTCGTAAAGTCCGCCGTCCAGCGTCTGATCCAGCCCCTCAAAGCCGGTTTTGAGCGCGGGGCGCTTTGCCTGCGCCTCGATATAAGCGCGGAATGCCTCCATCTGCCCCGCGGCGGAGGTCTCGGCATAGGGGGGCGGCTGCTGCGCCTGCCGATCCTCGACCGCCTGCGCCAGAAATCGCGCCGCGCCCTCGCGGTCGGCGCAGAGAAATTCGTTCAGATCCTTGCCGGTGGGAACGCCCGGGCAGCGGTACAGCCACGGAAATTCCTCGGCGAGGGCGGCTGCCCACGTTTCCCCTGCCGCGTCGTTGTCCGTCAGCAGCAGGATGGGCGCGGGTCGATCCAGTCCGCGCAGCAGAGCCGCCGCCTTTTCGCGGTTGCCCGCACCGTTCAGCGCGGCGGCCCGATAGCCCAGCTCCTCTGCCGAGAGCGCGTCAAAGGCGCCTTCCAAAAGGAAGACCGGCTCTTCCCCGCCCGCAGTCAAAAGCTCCGGCTGGAAGAGGGGCGAAGGCTGTCCTTTTTCGTTGAGATAGCGCTTTTCCGCGACGGCGCGGCGCACGCAGCGCCCGTTTTCGCATGGCAGCACCACGCAGTCATGCTCAGGGTCGTAGCCAAGGCGGAATCTCGTCACCGTGGCGTCGGAAAGCCCGCGTTTGGCAAAATAATCGGTTTTTCGGCGGTGAGAAAAGCAGCTTTCGGGGTAGGAGGCGGGCAGCGTTTCCCTGCTCAGGCGGTCAGCGGGGCGTGCCTCTCCCGCGTCGCCGTGCCCGTAGCGCTTGCTGGCAAGCGCCAGAGCGTCGTGCGGCGAGGTGAGGTTTTCGTCGATTGCCAGCAGATCGAAGAGATCATAGTCCGCGCCGCAGGCAAAGCAGTGTACTTTCTGCCGCTTTGCGTCGTATCCCATGGAGGGATCGCGGTCAAGATGCTTTGGATTCAGGCAGCGAAAGCGCTTTTGCGGGTCAATACCCCGGTCGTAGAGATAGTCAACGATGCGGGGGCGCAGGTCGTTAAAGGTGTCCGGCATAGGATCGCCTCCTTTTCTTGTCGTTATTATAGCATAAGACCCCGCGGAGGAGCGATTCCCGCGAGGTCTGTAAGATATCTTAAGATATCAATAAGGGGATTTTCGGTAAAAAAAGAAAATCCGAAAAAAATTAGATGAAACAAATATAAAAGTATGATTCGACAGAAAATATCTGTATAAAAGTTTGAAAAACATGGAAAAATGGCTTGGGTGATTTTGGGTCTCCTGCACGACTTGAGGTCGCCTTTGCACGAAATGAAGTCGTCTTAGCACGGCTCGAAGTCGGAATTGGACAGGCTGTGACCCTCGTTTTTTCCACAGGATGGGCACAGACGGTGGAGAACTTCCGTGAAAAGTAGGCGTTTTGGTGGGAAAATCGGACTTTTGTCGTCAAATTTCCGTTTTTTGTGGATATCTTTTCCACGGATGCTTTGATCTTCGATCTGTATTTTGGAAGTAATTCGAGGAATTCAGACGTGGTTTCGTGCAGTTGCTGAGGGGTCACTGCGTGCTCTGGGGCGGCTTTTTAGCGGGCTTTTTCTTCGCCTCGATCTGCTTGACCGTCTTGTTTTTTTCGATCTGCTGGATGTAGCTCTGCATGGTGGCGTCAATGCCGACGTTCATCTTGCCGCCGAGGAAGGTATTGATGTCGTCATAGTCGAAATCCATGTGGATCGAGCCGCCCGAGACGTCCTCGATCTCCTCCACCGCCTTATTGAACGGGCGGATGATCGCCTCGTCATAGTTGCGGTTTTTGACGTCCTCCTTGGTCGGCAGGCCGATGTAGTGGATGATGTCCTGAATTTTTACGCGGAAGCTGCCGTCGACATCGACGGGCGCTTTCCGCGCGCGGTAGAAGAGATAAAACGCCATGCGGTAGGCATTTTCACTCAGATGACCCATCCAGTCGGGGATCAGCTGATAATACTGGGTCAGGAAGTGGCGTACGTTCTCGGCGAAGGAAATGCGCACCTCGCCGGTGTACTTTTTGATGGATGCCTCGGTCGCCAGATGGGTGATATAAAAGGATTCAAAGTATTTTTTGAAGGATTCCGCGGTGATCTTCATGCCCGTGATGGACTGCATATCCTTCTTGATCTGGCGGTAGGCGGCGTCTCTGGAGCGGAGCCCCGCCCAGTCCATATATTCCTCGATAGTAAAGCTCGCGGTGCTGTTGCGCCAGTTGTCGCTGTTGCCGCGCATCAGGGTATAGATCAGCAGGCGGTGCGCCGTCCAGGAGAGATTTTTCGTGTATTCCGCGACGGCCTCAAAGATGATGGTCATTTCGTAATCCTTGTTGCGGTAGCGGATGTTCTGGTTGCCGTAGGCGTCAGGCTCGGAATAGGTCACGGTGATGCCGTTGGAGGAGGGATGAAATTCCCTGCCGCGCTTCATATTCGCCCAGACGCCGCAGATGAAATAGGTGGCGGGGCTGTTGCCCAGCACATCGTATTCCTGCACCCTCGCGGTGACGGTCTTATCAAAAATATCCAGCAGCGTGGCGGCGAACGTGACGGTCTCCGACGCGCCGATGGTCACCGCCTCTGCCACCGCCTCCGGCGAAGACAGATCGTGTGTCTGAAGATAACTGTCCATCAGGGGGTAAATGTCGCTGAAGTCAAAGACGTTCATCTGATTTTTGAATTTTCTGGGGTGCTCTTTTTCCAGCGGCTTCAGCTTGTTGTATGTATCCAGCATCTCCTGAAACTGTTCGGTCTCCAGAAAACGCAGGGGGGTGTCCTTCAATTGCTCTGCCGGTTCGGGGAACTGGGACATGGTGCGACCCTCCTTTTGCGAAAAGATTGCTTTTTTAGAACCTTAGTATAGCATAAGTTGAAAAAAAGGAAAAGAAAAAGTTTTTTTTCGCAAATCGCGAGGAAAATATTCTCATCGCTCGGACAGGTCTCACGTGAGACCTGTCCGAGCGGCGCGTTATTTGTCCGTCAGCAGCGGCTGCCGTTGATGATCTTTCGGATCTGGCGCTCGCTAAGGCGGAATTGGGCCGCGAGACTTCGGTAGTTAGAGCCATTAAACAGGGCGCGAATGTCCCGATCGCGGGCGCCGCGCTCCAGCGATTCCCGCTTGGGAACGTACAGCGTTTGTCCGCCGCACAGCAGCGTCAGGTGGACGAACGCCTCCATACCGATGGCGTCCACGATGTCTCGGTACTCCTCCGGGATATCGTCCGTGCGGATGTGGCGGGCAGGGGGGATGCAAGTGGTAGACATAACATTTTTCTCCTCTCTGAAATCAGGTGTGAAACAGGACGAGTTCCTAAGTCTCACGTGTGACTTGTCCGGCTTTGTCCAAAGAACTGTTTCTACCATTCAGCGCCGCCGAGGGAGGCGTTGTATCCTTCGGTCAAACAGAGCGGAAAATTTATTCCTTTTCGCGAGAGAATATCGCTTGTAAAAAACAAAGAGAAAATTGTCCAAGTGTCGCCGCTGCCGTTCTGAGCTTTTCCGGAGTGATGAGAAAAAGGGCGGAAGACCGACTTGGAAACGTGCAGTTCGCTGTGTGTAATTTTCGGAATTCCGACGTGCTCTCGTGCATGATGTTTTAGGCAGATGTTTGGGAAAGTACGACTTGAAAACGTGCAGATGAGAAGAAAATCAGTTCCAAGAGATTGGATATCGGCGCGTGATTAAAACACCAGATGTAGTGAATTTGGACAAGTCTCACGTGAGTTTTTGTGGGAAGGCGTTCCGATTTCGGCAAGAAATCGAAAGAAGTCTGCACGAAACCAAGTCGGAAATCAGCTGGAACAGGGAAGCGTGGGTGCACGAAACTAAGTCGGAATTCGGCGGGGAAAGGGGAAAGCGGGCGCACGAAACCAAGTCGGAATTCGTCGGGGAAAGGGGAAAGCGGGCGCACGAAACCAAGTCGGAACTCGTCGAGAAGATGGAGGAGATGCCGCACGAAACCGAGTCGGAATTCGGCGAAAGCGGGGGAGAGGCGCTGCACGAAATCATGTCGGAATTCGGCGGTTTGCGGGAGGCGTCCTCCCCGTCACTGCCAGCGCGTTCGCCATCGGACAGCAGGGGAGAGGGGGGAGCGACTTTCCTCGCAGCGGCGAAAAAGGCGGTGCCGGAAAAGAAAAAAGTATCCGACACAAGTCGGATACTTTTATATGAAAACTGATTTTGATGTAGTTTGCTTTTAGAAGGTCAGTCGTCCAAAACCATTTTGAGCGTCTCCACGGTGCGGCGCAGCTCCTCCAGATTTTCAAGGCAGGTGTCAAGCTTTTTCCTGGCGGTGTCCTTGTCCACGTCCGTGCTGAGATCCAGCTCCTTCAGTTGAGCGATGCTACGCCGGACCGATCTTCCGAAGGAGTCGACCGTCCGCAGGGGGTTGGCGCTCTGGGCGGGCTTTGCCGGGGGAGGGGGGAGCTCAGCTGCCTTTGCCCATGCGATGGCGCGGTGCACCAGCGCGGGCAGGTCGCCCTTGGCGTCGTTCCGGGCAACATACTCCTCTACGATGGGCTGAAGATGGATGTTTTTCTGACGCGCCAGCTCATAGGCGTCGGTCATGGTCATCTGCCCGTTTTCCGCCCACGCGGTAACGGTCTCATCCAGATTCAGAAGATCCAGATACCGCTCCACGGTGGCGCGGCTCAGATCGACCTGAGATGCCATCAGCTCCGACTGCTCCTTCACATTATCGGGGAGCCCGCCCTCTTCCGCCAGCGTGCTGCGCAGGGTCTCCAACTGGCGCGCCATGTCGAAGGCGGAGATATTCCGGCGGTGGATGTTGGCGCCCATCAGCGCCCGCAGCTCGGAAAGCTTACTGTCGTAATGGCGGATCTTGCAGGGCACGGTGGCGCGGCCCAGCTTTCGGGAGGCGTGGACGCGCCGGTGACCGCTGATGATGCGGTAACGGCCTTCCGTGTCCGACGGGGTGACGATGATATCCTCCAGCAAGCCGTCCTTTTCCATGGAGTGCATGGTGGAGAGGAATTCCTCATCCTCCGCCATGGAAAAACGGTTCAAGGGGTTATCCTCCAGCGCGTCCAGCGGGATCTGGTGGGTGAATTCACCGTTCACGGCGCTGGCATTGGCGGTGGTCTTTTGCAGCGTGGAGAAAATGGAGGGATTTTTCTTGCTCGCCATCTGTTACCCCTCCATTCTTTCCAGCATTTCGTCGCACAAAGCGGCATAGTCGGCGGTCGCGGCGCAGCGGGGAGAGAAGAAGCAGAGGGGCTGGAGCGCCAGAGGCGCTTTTTTGACGTCAATATTCTTGCGGATGAAGGTTTTGAACGCGAGTTCGGGCAGCATGGCAGGGAAGTGGGAGATCATTTCCTTATCGAGACTGGAGCAGACCTCCACCGCCGTCATAAAGATGCCCAGCACGCGAATGTCGGGGTTGGCGATCTCGCGGACGGACTGGATGGTTTCCAGCATCACGTCATAGCCTTCGATGGAGTTCTTGTCCACCTTGATGGGGATGAGAACATACTCAACGGCGACCAGTACGTTGATGTTAAACAGGCTCTCAAGGGAAGGAGAGCAGTCGAAGAATACAAAATCGTATGTATCGGGAAGCTGCGGCAGCAGACGGCGCAGGGTGGTGTCCCGGCCGAAGGGCATTTCCTGCATGGCTGCCAGCGCCGGCGCCAGCAGACCGCCGCCCCGGATGAGATCGAGGTTTTCGATGCTGGTGTGGCAGATGGTGTCAGCCAGAGCTGCGCTTTTGGATACGATCACGTCGGTCAGGGTGTAGGGGGGAACTTCCGTTAGCTGGAGGTTGCTGGTGGCGTTGCCCTGAGTGTCCATGTCCACGATGAGAACCTTCTTGCCGCGGCGAACCAGCTCGCCCGCCAGATTGATGGCGCTGGTGGTCTTGCCGGTGCCGCCTTTCTGGTTCATGACAGCGATCGTTTTCATAACTGGCTCCCTCCGTTCTTTTCCAGCTCCTCGATGCTGGCGACCTGCTCCAGCACGCTGTCCAGGATCAACTGGCTCATGCTCATGTGCAGCTTGGCGGCAGCCATCTTGATGCGTGCCCGCTCGTCCTCCGTGGCGTAGACCAGCAACTTGATCTTCTTTTCCTGTTCCATCGACAAGACCTCCGTTCGTGCGTTGTTTGATGTCGGTATCTGAAAGTTTCGGTAAGATCGTTTTTGCGGCTGCGGACAGTCCCACAGCGATCGTTCATTGAGGGTATTATGACATTATAATGTCATGCCGTCAAGAGGAGAATGGTCGAAATGATGTCATAACGAAAAAATTTTTACTGCATATTGATGGCGTGTCGTGATTCTGAGAGTTAGGTCGGAAGCGTTCTTCCAAAATTTGATGAATAATAGAAGAATAGGGGGGAGCAAATATGATCTATTTCAAGGATTGGGAGATCTCACACGACGGCAGTATTCTGGCACGCCAGTATGACCATCTTTCCCGTGTGCTGCTGGTGCGCGGCACGCCGCAGGGCTATGACTGGGAGATGCGGGTACGGAAGGGGGACTGGTACGAGGTCATTCCCCTGAGCCCCATGGAGGGGGACGTGGGCTGTGTGCTGACGGAAAAGCATCTGGCGCTGTGGGGCTGGTACAGCCTGCAGCTGGTGGGAACGCTCCGCACCGACGGCGTGACCGTACAGCACAGCAATGTGATCAGCGTTTTTGTGGCGGAAAGTCTGACGGACGGCGAATGGCCCGCCTCGCCCGGCGAGTTCACCCGGTTGGAGTCCAATGTTCGGGAGATGAATGGTCATCCGCCCATCCCCGGTGAAAACGGCTTTTGGATGCTGTGGGAACTGGATAGCCACAGCTACAAGGAGAGTGCTTTCCCACTGCCGAAGGGACTGGATGGCGTAAACGGCAAGGATGGCGTAAACGGCAAAGACGGCGTAAACGGCAAGGACGGGACAGACGGAAAGGACGGCGTGGACGGCAAAACGCCGATTCGCGGCGTGGACTACTGGACCGAGGACGATGTAAGCGCCATGCGGGAATACATCGACGGACGGCTGGGGGTGGTCGAAAATGGCACTTACTGACAAGCTGACGGCGATCGCGGACGCTATCCGCGCGAAAAACGGCGGCACGGACAAGCTGACGCTCGCGCAGATGCCGGAAACCATCGCAAATATCCAGACCGGGACGGACACGGGCGACGCGACGGCGGAGGCGGGCGACGTGCGCAAGGGCAAGACCGCTTACGCCAAGGGGCAGAAGCTGGTCGGCACGCTCGAAGAGAGCGGGGGCGGCAGCCCCGCTTATGTGGTCGGCGCGCCGGTATTGTTCACGCTCACCGGCTGGGACACCGCCGAGCAGGGGACGACCTACACCTTGACCGCCGAGGGCTACAAGATCGGCGAAAACGGCGTGCAGCTCGGTCTGCCGTCCGATTCCTCCACCGTCAACACGCAGGCGGTGATCGCAGCGGCGCTGACCATTGTGAACACCGCTGTTACCGCTCCGAACAAGAATACAAACACGGTGGGCTTCACCACCATCACCATTTCCGCTGTGAACGCGCCGAGCCGGGAACTGACCGTCGCCATCTTCGGGCTTGAAGAGGCGGAACGTGTCACGGTGACGGAGCCCGTCATCGAGGGCATCCCCGCGCCGGTTGCGCGCAAATATCCCAAGAAGGTCGTCCAGGAGGGCAGACAGTTCACCGGCACGGTCGCGTGGTCGCCGAACGCTGTGGCATTTAACTACGCTACGGTCTACACGGCGACCATCACGCTGAAGGCAAAGGTCGGATATACATTTGACGGCGTGGCGGAGAACTTCTTCACGGCAGCGGGCGCGGCGAGCGTCAGCAATGCTGCGAACAGCGGCGTTGTGACCGCCGTTTATCCGGCGACCGCCGAGAAGGGGGCGAAATCGTGAACCGGCTGAACCATGTTGCGGTCATCGCCGACGGAAACGGACGCTGGGCGGAGCAGCGCGGTCTGGAGCGCTCCTTGGGGCACGAGCAGGGCTTGAACAAGGTGGAGGACATGATGCACTGGTGCGTGGATCTGGGCATCCCCACGCTGTCCGTCTACTGCTTTTCGTGGGAAAACTGGAATCGGCCCAAGGAGGAAGTGGACGCGCTCTTTTCCATGGCGAACCGGTATTTTGAACGGTATCGGGAATTTGCGGCAAACAACATCCGCGTGCTCATCTCCGGGACGGACAAGCGCGTGCCGCCTGAGAGCATCGAAAAAATGGAGCGCATCCAGCGCGAGACCGCCCACTGTGACGGCCTGACGCTGAATCTGTGCTGCAACTACTCCGGGCGGATGGAGATCGTGGACGCCGTTGCCAAGGGCGCGCGGACGGAGGAGGAGATCACGGCGGCGCTGTATCAGGATCTTCCCGAGCCTGACCTCATCATCCGCACGGGCGGCTTTCAGCGGCTTTCCAACTTCCTGCTGTGGCAGTCCGCCTATTCAGAGCTTTACTTCACCGAAACGCTCTTCCCGGACTTTTCCCTTGGAGAGTTCCGCCACGCGGTCAAGATGTACGGCAGCATCAGAAGAAAGCGGGGCGGGGTATGAGCTATACATCCAATCAGTACAAGTATCTGCTGCTGAAGCGGCTCCAGCGGCATTTTTCCATGGGCAACGCCTACGACAGGGCGTATACACAGAGCTTTTTCTGGGAGCTGTTCGACGATTCCGTGACCGTTACGGAGGAGGCCTATCAGAACTTCTGCCGCCTGATGGACGACGAGCTCGCGCTCTGCGCGGAAAAGGGCTGGTATACCTGCAACAGCATTCCGCAAAAAGACATAAAAGAGCATGGGCTTTTGCTCACAAAGGCGTTCGCGGAGATCGGCGTCACGCTGAAGATCGGATTTCCTTCGATCGAGGAGGGGACGGCGACCTTCACAAAACCGAATGGCGCGGTCATGGTCTACACGGTCTCGCCGGGAAACAGTGCGGGCTTCAACTATTTCTACATCAACGCAAGGGCGGGCACGGAGTACCAATATGCCGCAGCGTCGGCGCCTGCCTACAATATGCAGGGGATGGACGTGCCGGAGGAGCTGGGAAACCCGAAGATCGCTGGCCCCGGGACATATTGGAGCTACAACGCGGGCACGAAAACGGTGACCGTTTCCGGCGAGGGGGCCTACGCGGGTGCGGCGAAGGACGAGCAGCTTGGCAGCGGGCTGTATCATACGGTGATCCTCGGCGCGAACGTTTCCCGTCTGCTGAAGGAGTGCGTGATCCCCAGTGCTTCGGCGCTGGTGCTGCTGCGGCCCTCGGACGCAGGCTTTGCGGTCGACCCGCAGTTCAACCGCAGCGAGAAGCTGAACGTTTACACAGACTGCACTGCCGCCATTGAAGCGATGAAAGCGGTGGAAAAGCCGGAGAACATCACGCTGCACAGCCTTTCGGAGTGGAACGGATAGAAAAAGGGGCGCTTGGCGCGCTATGCGCCCTCTCCTATATTGAACAAAAATTTGATTTTGTTCAATTATTCGACCGTGTTCCCCTCCGCGCGATCCTATGGAACGCCCATGGTCGGAGACGCGGAAAATCAGATGCTTGTGGTATCTGTTGTTTTCTGCTATACTATATCCAACTTTTTGCGGTGTGGAGGTGTCAGCCCTATGACGGATACGGAACAGAGCTTATTGACCCTTTTGCGCCGCGCCCTCTTTGGATGTGAACTGCCGCTGCCGCCGGATGCAGACTGGCAGCGTGTTTTTGAGGAAGCCGTCAGCCACAGCGTTCATCTGCTGGTTTATGACTGCCTGACGGAACAGGAGCGAGCCGCCATCCCCAAGGAGACAGCCGCCCTCTGGCGGCAGGAGGTGCTCTCCGCCATGTGGTATAACGAGCAGCTCCTTGGTGAGCAGCAGGAGGTGCTGAAGGCACTTTCAGGGCTCCCCTGCGTGATCTTGAAGGGCAGCTCCTCTGCCGCGTGCTATCCACGGCCGGAGCTGCGCTGCGCCGGAGACATTGACCTGCTGCTCTTCCCCGCCGATGTAAAAAAAGCGGAGGCGATCCTCTGCGCCGGGGGCTATTGTCCGCCGGAGGACAACCATCCCTTCCATCGCTCCATGCATCGGGAGCAATTTCTCGTGGAGCTGCACTTTGAGCCGCCCGGTATCCCTTCCGGCGACAGCGGTGCGCCCCTGCGGGAATACTTCCGGTATGCCGCGGGAGAAGGAGTCCTTCGCGGCGGCCTTCCCGTCCTGCCGCCGGAACGTCAGGCTGTTTTGCTGTTGCTTCACAAGCTGGAGCATATCACAAGCAGCGGACTGGGGCTGCGGCAGCTCTGCGATTGGGCGGTGTTTGTCCACCGTGATATGACGCCGGAGCGGTGGGAGGACTTGCTGCCAAAGCTGTCCCGATTCGGACTGCTTCACTTCGCACGGGTCGTCACCCGCATCTGCGTGGAGGGGCTTGGCCTGCCGCGGGAGGATGCCCCGTGGTGCATGACTGCCAACGAAGGACTATGCCGCGCCCTGCTGGAGGATATCCTGCGTACCGGGAACTTCGGCTGCAAGGAAGAACGCTACGGGCAGCGGCTCTTTACCGATGGACGGGCGGAAAACCGACTGGTCAGTTTCTTCCGCACGGGCGTTGAGACCTGCCATACCCACTGGCCCGCCTGCAAGGAGCATCCCCTTCTCCTGCCTGCCGCGCCTGCCGTGCTGGTGCTGCGTTACCGCAGGCAGAGAAAGGCGGGAAAACGCCCGCCGTTTCGTCCCTTTGCCGCGTATCGCGGCGCCGGGGAACGTCAGAAGCTTTACCACGCCCTTCACCCCTTTGAACCGGAGGACGCGGGATAGAACGGAATATAGGGAGGCTGCGCTTCACAAGCGCAGCCTCCCTTTTTGGCATGGAATTACCCTTCGTTGAGCAGAAAGTCCAGCGCCTTTACGATCTTAATACCGTCCACGTCGCTGATAAGGTCGCAGTCCATGGCAATCACGATCTTCTCGTAATTGTCCTGCACCGCTTGCAGCGGCGCAAGCTCCCGTGCGCGGGTTTCGGGGGCGTTCATGTTGTCGGTGACTTGGATATATCTTTTCTCATTCATCTTCGTTGCGATGAAGTCGATCTCCTTTTCACCGACCTTGCCGATAG
>UMIA01057405.1_pt1 | contig 52860 bp, 46 predicted proteins | sample 1965701 | NCBI WGS metagenome assembly UMIA01 (sample SAMEA4836113, study PRJEB28245) | human gut metagenome | biome: gut microbiome; material: fecal sample | place: Denmark | collected 2008 | reverse complement strand
AATAAAAAATCAGAGCCGTGACACAGTTCTGTTTACACTACCCTCCCATAGTCTTTTATCAGATTATGAGAGTCGTTGTTTATATATAATACACCTTGCTAGGCTCATTGAATAGAATAGCCTTCTTCCTTAATAATTTCTTTGAGGACATTGACCTTTGCTGTAGAAGCATCTTCCTTATCATAAATGAGCAAAAGAACAATCTCTCCATCCATTTCATGTGTAATAAAATTGTAAGTGATGACCCTGGCACCACCAGATTTTCCTTTACCTTTAGACTTTATTGCCATTCGTATTTTGCGGATGCCTGGTGCTAATTCAGTACCTTGTTTTGGGTTTTCAAGAAGAGATTTACCAAAGTTGACCAAATCGTCCTTAAATGAAGGGTATTTCTTCGCAAGTTTCTTCGCTGCCACATCAAAGTAACTTGAAGTTGTTATACTATAACTCATTTATCAATTTATCAAGTGTATTCAGTTGCTTCTTACCTGCAATAACTTCTTTCAGCTCACGAAGTGCACCTCTCAAATCCTCTGCAATATTCTGAGTATTCTCAGAAACAGAGTCAGAAGGCGTAACCGGAACCAAACGAAAACTGCCTTCACGTGACTTTAAAATCACGTGTTCACCAGAATTTACCATAGAGAAATACTTTCCCTGATTGGCTCTAAAATCTCTTGCACTTACTATTGTCATATCTGCATACCTTTATGTTTACGCCACAAAGATAAGCATTATTTTCATATTAGCAACCATTTTGGTACCAAAATTAACACCAAACATAAAAAAAGAGAGGAATGACATAACTTTTCAAGTTAAAATAAAAAAACGACTCCCATAATCCTTGCGGACTATGGGAGTCGTCATATTATGTAAATCTCGCTAAGAGCGAAAAATTACTTCTTGTTGAGTGCGAGGTCGATAGCAACGGCGATAGCTACAGAAGCACCTACCATTGGGTTGTTACCCATGCCGAGGAAGCCCATCATCTCTACGTGAGCAGGAACTGAAGAAGAACCTGCGAACTGAGCGTCAGAGTGCATACGACCGAGAGTATCGGTCATACCGTAAGAAGCAGGACCTGCTGCCATGTTGTCCGGGTGGAGTGTACGGCCTGTACCGCCACCAGAAGCAACTGAGAAGTAAGGCTTACCTGCGAGGATACGCTCCTTCTTGTATGTACCAGCTACCGGGTGCTGGAAACGTGTCGGGTTTGTAGAGTTACCTGTGATAGATACGTCTACGTCCTCGCTCCAGTTGATAGCAACGCCCTCGCGAACGTCGTTAGCACCGTAGCAGTTAACCTTAGCGCGCGGACCGTCTGAGTAAGCGATGCGGTCTACTACCTTCAGCTCGCCTGTGTAGTAGTCGAACTCTGTCTTAACGTATGTGAAGCCGTTGATGCGGCTGATGATCTGAGCAGCGTCCTTGCCAAGACCGTTGAGGATAACGCGCAGCGGGTTCTTGCGAACCTTGTTTGCCATCTCTGCAATCTTGATAGCGCCCTCAGCAGCTGCGAATGACTCGTGACCTGCCAAGAAAGCGAAGCACTGTGTCTCCTCGCGGAGAAGACGAGCAGCGAGGTTACCGTGACCGAGACCTACCTTGCGGTCGTCAGCTACAGAACCAGGGATGCAGAATGCCTGCAGACCTACACCGATTGCCTCAGCAGCGTCGGCAGCTGTCTTAACGCCACGCTTGATAGCGATGGCTGCGCCTGCAACGTATGCCCACTTTGCGTTCTCGAAGCAGATGCGCTGTGTGTCCTCACACATCTGATAAGGATCAACACCTGCAGCTTCGCAAATCTCGTTAGCCTCTTCAAGGCTCTTGATTCCCTCAGCGTTGAGAGCGGCAAGAACCTGAGCCTCGCGGCGCTCCTGACTTTCGTAACTTACTTTTCTAATCATAGTTGTGTATCTCCTTATTATTCTTTACGTGGATCAATTGCTTTAACAACACCCTGCTCAGCAGTTGTACGACCGTAGCTACCTGTGAACTTCTTGACAGCCTCGTTAGCGTCCATACCGTTCTTGATAGCTTCCATCATCTTGCCGAGGTGAACATACTCATAACCGCAAACCTGGTTGTCCTTGTCGAGGAACTGACGTGTGATGTAGCCCTCTGTGAGCTCCAAGTAGCGTGTACCCTTAGCTACTGTACCGTAGAGAGTACCTGTCTGTGAGCGAAGACCCTTACCGAGGTCCTCAAGACCAGCACCGATTACGAGACCGCCCTCAGAGAATGCGCTCTGTGTACGTCCGTAAACAATCTGGAGGAAGAGCTCGCGCATAGCTGTGTTGATAGCATCGCAAACGAGGTCAGTGTTCAGAGCCTCGAGGATTGTCTTGCCCGGGAGAATCTCAGAAGCCATAGCTGCTGAGTGAGTCATACCGGTGCAACCGATAGTCTCAACGAGAGCCTCCTGGATAACGCCGTCCTTAACGTTCAGAGACAGCTTGCAGGCACCCTGCTGCGGAGCACACCAACCCACACCGTGAGTATAGCCAGAAATATCCTTAATCTCCTTGGCATAAATCCATTTTCCTTCCTCAGGAATTGGAGCCGGTCCGTGGTTAGGACCCTTTGCGACAACGCACATGTTGTCTACTTCTTTTGAATAAATCATAATCGGTTATAATAATTTAAATTATTAATGTGTAAAGTCTTTTCTACGAAAGCGGCATAAACTTTTACGTCTCACCCCCTTTACGCTTACAAAATTACAAAAAAAGAATTATACTATACCTATTTTGAGGTATTTTTTTGTTTTCATTTCACGAATTATTCATTATTTGTTTTTTATTTGCACAATGGGGCATCTGTAGTGTCGATATCGCTTTTCACTAATATCCAGGGTTTTGCGCGAGATTAGGGTTCAGTTCGCGGGCTTTTTCCGGTATTGGGAATACTATAGTATATCGCTTCTTGTCGGCGGCTGACGGTGTGTGGATGTCGTACGGCTCGCAGTAGGTGCCGAAGCGTATCATGTCCTGCCGGCGCCAGCCTTCCCACACAAGTTCGAGCAGACGTTCGTCGAGGATGTTCGCGAGTGTGGCTGCAAGCGAGGGCATTCCGGCACGCGAGCGCACGGCGTTGAGTTGCTCGTCGCCCGTCTCTCCGTTTCTCACCTTTGCCTCTGCCTTCATCAGCAGCACGTCGGCGTATCTGTAGAGCACGATGTCGTTGTCGGGCATACGTCCGTCGGAGTAGGCTGTGCGGTCTACCTCATACTTCTTCATGCGTGCTCCTGCCGTCTCAATGTATTTGCTTGCCGTGAGATTCTGCTCGACGGCGAGCGGCATGTACTGGAGCGGTGTGCCGTCGTCGAGGGTTACATACTTGCCGTCCACCTCCACCCTACCCGTGTAGAAGTTAAGTTCGAGGCGCGTGTCGGGCGAAGCTGTGCCGTAGCCGTTCACAGCCATGGTGTGCAGCGTGGCGCAGGTGCCGTTCTCGGAAGCTCCGCCGTATGCACCGCCGTGTGCGTAATGGCGCGAGCGGAACAGATAGTGGAACTCGTTCAGATAGAGCATCTTGTCCAACGGAATGGTGAATATGTTCTCCTTCGAGTTTTCGTTGTGCACGGCGAAGTTGCTTGCATATTCGCTCTCGAGCGAATATCCTGCGGCTGCTATCAGGTCGCAGTAGTGGATGCAGGTCTGCCATGCGTTCTTCTGTGTGCCGTCGATGTCGAACAATATCGTCTTGCCGTCGGGCCGTGACGAGTCGGTCCAGTTGTTGTCGGTGTACACTTCGGCATTGAGGGCGAGTTTGGCAAGCAGGAACCATGCCACCGGACGCGTCACCCTACCATAGTAGTTGCCCTGCAGGTTGCTGTGCTCAAGGGGCAGAAGCGGCGCCACGGTCTGCAGCTCGTTCACGATATAGCTGAACACTTCGCTGCGCTCGCTCTGTCGTATGTCGGCTGTCTTTTGCGCTGTCGACTCAAGTATGGGTATGCGTCCGAACATGTCCATAGCATAATAGTAGAACATGGCTCTAACGGCTCTCACTTCCGCCTTGTACTCGTCACGCTGTCTGTCTGTAAGCAGCACCTTATACTGGTCTATCGTCTCCAACGACTTTGTGGAGAGCACGATAACCTTATAGAGATATTTCCAGACGTTGTACAGATCGGTGTCGGTGGCAGTCCATGTATGGTTGTACATGTTTTCCCAGAGTCCGCCGTCATACCAGTTGCCGCCACGTATGGGCATGATAGCCTCGTCGGTGGTCAGCGTGTTGTAGTCGTATATGCCGCGACATGTGCCCTGCAAGCCTTCGCCCTCCTCGTGTGCACCGATGTAGTTGTACAGCGAAGCTACGGCGTTGACGTACAGGCTGTTGACAGAGTCGTAAATATTCTGCTCTGGTAACTGGTCTTTTGGTGTTTCGTCGAGACAACTCGTCAGCGAGAGCGAAAGGGCGAGAACAGACAATGCGAAAAATCTATGTTTCATAGTCGTTAATCGTTACGTTGGTGAAAACATTTCGGAATGTTTAGAATTGCACGCTCACTCCTATGGAGTAGGTTCGGTAGGTAGGATAGCAGCGTTTGTCGTCGATGCCCATTGACGAGTTGACAACATATGAGTTGATCATCGGTGTCAGACCGCTGTAGGACGTGATGGTGGCAAGGTTGTTGACACTGCACGACACGCGCAACGAGCGCACTATGTTGCTCTTCACCGGCACGTTGTAGCCGACGGTGAGATACTCGAAGTTGAGATAGTCGCCACGTTCGAGCCAATAGTCGGACACGTTCTGGTCGACGATGTTACGTTCGGGCGCACCCTTCATAACGTTGTATATCGGGAACGACGACATGTTGTTGTATGCCAATGCCGTACCGTTGAATATCTTGTGTCCGAAGGCTCCGTTCATCTGCAGCGACATATAGAAGTTCTTATAGCGCAGCGATATGTTTGAGCCGAGCGTTGCCTTTGGCGTGGCTTGTCCGCAGATGCGTCGGTCGCCACCATCGCCGAAGTCGATGGTGCCGTTGCGGTCGAGGTCTTCTATCCTATACTTCATTGTGCCCTGCTCGTCCTTGTAGAGTCCAGTGCAATGAGGCAGATAGAACACGCCCAAGGGTTGTCCTACTATCTGGTAGAGCACGTGGTTGTTGTCACCGCCGTTCTGACCGGCTCCGTCTATGGAACCGATGGCTGTGATGTTGGCAGCCGACATATTCATGCCGTTATAGTTGCCAGAGAGCGAAAGCAATTTATTCTTCTGGAACGAGAGGTTCAGGTTCACGTTTAGGTCTATATCCTTTGTCTGCACCGGGGCGATAGAGAAACCGATCTCAAGACCCTGGTTCGACATAGCGCCGATGTTTGCCAACAGCTTTTCGTAGGCGAACGGCGGCACGGGTACGTCGTAGGAATAGAGCATGTCGGTAGTCTTCGAGTAATAGTACTCGGCGGTAAGCATAAGGCGGTTGTGCCATAGTCCGATCTCGCCACCGATATTGAACGTCGACTTTGTCTCCCATTTCAAGTCTGGGTTGTTGTTGCGTATGGTGCCGAGCGTCACAGTCGGCGTGTTGTTGACGGGTACGATGCCCGTCTGCTGCACGTTGTTCATTGTAGTATAGGCGGATATGCCACCCAGATTGCCCGAGCGTCCGTAGCCTGTGCGCAGTTTCAGAGTGTTTATTCCGTCGAAACCGCTTAAGAAGTGCTCCTTCTTAACGTCCCATTCTGCTGAGACAGACGGGAAGAAGCCCCATGTATGGTCGTCGCCCACCATAGACGAACCGTCGCCACGCATAGTGAGCGTCAGCTTATACTTATTATATAATGTATAGGAGGCGTTTGCCATGACCGACGCCAGCGACTGGTCTTCGTAGATGCTGCCTGTAGCGCCATAAGGACGCGACGCAGTGACTCCGATGTTGTCGTAACCGAACTCGTTTGTCGTTATGCCCTTGGCGCGTGTCCAGAATGCCGTGCGTTCCAGGTAATGATATTCAGTGGAGAGTCCGGCAGACAGCGAATGTATGCCCCATGTATGGGCATAGTCGAGCGAGACATTGCCGAGATACTCCTGTTTCTTGAACTCGCCGCGATATACGTTGCCCTGCGCCCACACCCATGTCGGGCAGAACTCAGAGTTCTCGTTGGAGGTGTACGAGTAGCTGCCGAATGCCGACAGATTGAGCGACGGCGCAAGCTTGTAGAGCAGTCGCATGTGTGTGTTGAAGTACATCTCCTTCTGGTCGCTACGTTCGGCAAGTACGGCAGAAGGCGGATTGATACGATAGGCAGAACCGTTCTTTGTCCAGTTGCCGTTGGCATCGCGTCCGGCTGGGTAAGTAGGGTTCTGACATGCAGCAGAGTAGAACAGCATCTGCGGATCGAAGATGTCGTTGTTCTTGTACGTAGAGCCGAACACACCGAAGTCGCCGACGAGACGGTTGTCGAAAGCATGTTGCGTGACATCAATCTTTGCCACGAAATTGTTATAATCCTTGGTCTTTATGATGGTATTATGGTCGATGTAGCCGAACGACGCACGATAGTTCGACTGTTCCGAGCCACCGCTGAAAGCCAGGTAATGGTTCTGTACGAAGCCGGTTCGGGTGATTACGTCGTAGAAGTTGTTTTTATGTCCACCGTTGTTGGCATACACCCCGAGGCGTTTGGCTGTAGCGAGATACTCGTCAGCCGACAGCATGTCGAGTTTCTTTGACATGGCTTCCAGTCCGATGTTCGTCTCGTAGGATATCTGGAACCCTTTGCCCGTTCCTCGCTTTGTCTTCACCTCGATAACGCCCGACGCACCGCGCGAGCCGTAGAGTGCGGTCTCTGCGGCATTCTTCAGCACCGAGAAACTCTCGATGTCGGCAGGATAAATGGTGGAGAGCGTGGCGATATCGCTTGTCACGCCGTCGATGATGACGAGAGGGTCGTTGCCTCCGACTATTGATGTGGTGCCGCGCACCCGAACCGACGAGAGCTGCGCCATACGGTCCATGCCGTTCGACGTAACGTTAACACCGGCTGCATTGCCGTTCAACACGTCGAGAGCATTGTTTACGATACCTTTGTTCTGTGCCTTCAAGTATGTGGGGATAGTGTCGCGGTGCACGTTCAGCTCCTGCACCTGAGCAGTGGCAGATGTAGGCATCAGCAGCGACACGGCTGTCGCAGCAAGTAAGTATTGGTATGGTTTCAGGTGTCTCATCATCTGTTCGTAGTATATTTATGTTCTCAGTGAACTGTTCGGTTTTGTGCTGCTAAATTACAAATTATTCTGCAATTAAGCAAATAGACCCGAACTCAGTTGGCGCAACTGAAACTTTTTTGTTAAAACGTTAGGTAATGTTTTGCTAATCAGATAATAATAGGTAACTTTGCAGAAAATCTATAATACAACAAATCAATTCTTTTTATTTCAAAACAATGAAACAACTTTTACGTAACGTAAGCGCACTGATAGGTTTGCTTCTTGTCAGTGTGTTGGGCATTGTTGATGCTAAAGCAGAGACAATTACCCCCCAACTGGTAATGACGTATGTCTGTTGAGTTCGCTCGATCTGACTACTGTCACTTATTTCAACGACGATAATAAGAATAAGGTGTATGCCGACAAGGCTACATTTGGTACACCGCTTATTATAGCCGGCAACACCTACACAACGGGGGTTGGCACACATGCTCCTTCAAAATTTGTGGTGAAGGTGAATGGTGCCAAAAGTTTTCACGCTATTTTCGGTATTGATGCAGCAGCACCTAATCAGGCTAAGCACGGTATCGTTGACTACACTGTCACTACTTACAACAGCAGCAAACAGGCTACGACTGTAAAGAGTGGCACTATCACGGTCAACGACGCTGCTGGCACAACGATTGATGTTGACCTTACTGGCGCAGTGTATCTTATTCTCAACTTCGACAAGGGCGAAGAGGCTTGGGGCGACCACGTGGATCTCGGCGACGCTTACTTCAAGTACGCTGGTACAGCTCCGCAGCTCATCAACGAGACTGATATGTGGCAGGGAGGTTCTAACGTAGTTACTATCCCGGACGCTCCTTTGGGTCAGGAATACATCCGTCTGTCTTCTCTCGAAATAGAAAAGACAAAGTGTGGTTGGGAGAACCACACACCGAAGAAGGACAAGAGCATCGACGGCAACAATATCACCATTGGTGGCAAGGTGTACGAGAGCGGAGTGGGCACACACGGACCGTCGCAGATTATCATCAAGCTCAACGGATCGGTAACCGACTTCCACACCGTGCTCGGCGTTGACGACGAGGTGAAGGAGGCTGGCAACTTCGATTATCATGTTTACGTAAAGGCTGAGGGTGGCGCTACAGAGGATGTAGCCAAGGGCACTATTAACCGCTTCTCGAACCAGTCGGTAGACATACACGCTGACAACCTCAGCGGTTGGAAGTATCTCTATCTTGAGACTTCAAACGGCAACGACGGCACAAACACCTGCGACCATGTCGACTGGGCTAACGCTTATCTCGTATTCCAGGATCAGAACTCTACACGTCCGTGCATCGTGAGCGCAGAGGAACTCACCACAAAGCTCGCTTGTGCTACAACCGTGTTCTCGCAGCCTAACGTTCGCTTCATGCAGAAGGTTCGCTCTACCGTTACTGGCGCTCAGCTCTCTGTAAGCAATCTGCCTGCAGGTCTTACATGGAACGCAACCCGCAATATCGTAGAGGGCGTAGTTGCTGAAGAAGGCGTATATACATATCAGATTAACGTTACTGTAGACGGCGAGACAACATCGGAGGACGTAACGCTCACCGTATCAAGTTCTCTGCAACACCCCGTGCCGTTCATGGGCTGGCTCTCTTGGAACTCGGTTCAGGGCAACATCTCACAGAAAATCATTGAGCAGGCTGTAGAGTTCTTCCAGAGCAAGGGTCTGTACGAGTGCGGTTGGAACCACATCATGATGGACGACCTCTGGCAGGGCACACGCAAGGCTGACGGCACACCGCAGCCTAACGCATCACGCTTCCCGAACGGTCTGAAGACTGTTGCCGACTATGTTCACAAGAACGGCATGAAGTTCGGTCTTTATACCGACGCTGCTGACAGAACATGTGCTGGCGCATTTGGTTCGTATGGCTACGAGACAATCGACGCCAAGACATACGCCGAGTGGGGCGTAGACGTTGTGAAGTGCGACTACTGTTATGCGCCGGACGACGTAGAGACAGCCAAGAAACGCTACAAGGCTCTTGCCGACGCTTTTGCTGCTGCAGGCAACAACACCATGCTCTACATCTGCGAGTGGGGCGTGCGCGAACCGTGGAAATGGGGTGCTGAGGTAGGCGGACGCTGCTGGCGCATCTCGCAGGACGTGCGCGACTGCTGGACTGGTTCGGGCAGCGGCGTGGGCGTCGTACAGAGCATCGAGGCTATGAAGAACCTCTCTGCTTATCAGGGCGTGAACCGCTTCAACGATTCGGATATGCTTTGCACCGGTCTACACGCTACTGGTAAGTCGTCTAACGATCTCTGCGGTGGCACTGGCGCTGGTATGACCGACGACGAATATGCTACACAGTTCGCTCTCTGGTGTATGTGGTCTTCACCGATGGCTCTGTCGTTCGATCCGAGCAAGAACACCCTCACCGATACCGACTTCAAGCTGCTGCGCAACAAGGAGCTTATCGCTCTCAACCAGGACCGCATGGGTCAGCAGGGCGACCTCATCTCAGAAGCAGACAACCTCGTTGTCTTCGCTAAGGACTGCGAGAATGGTGACGTGGCTCTCTCTGTAACCAACATGTCAAGCTCTGAGAAGCAGGCTACATTCGACTTCTCTGCTATTCCGGCTCTCGACCCGACAAAGACTTACACCGTTCGTGACGTGATGGAGAACGCTGAGGCAGGCGAGGCTACGGGCACATTCACAACCGATGTGCGCAAGCACGCTACACGTGTGTTCCGTCTGGCTGAGAAGAAGGTGGTTGACGGCGTAGCTTCTACGTTTGCTGCAAAGGATTTCAGCATTGTTGCTGGCAAGAACTGCGTTAAAATCAATATGCCGGAGACTGCAGGACTCGCAAAGCGCATCCTCGTGAGCGACTTTGAGGGACGCGTTGTTAGCGGACTCACCACTACTGCCGACAAGGCAAAGGTGGAACTCGCAAAGGGCACATATCTCGTTACTGTAGTATGCAATGCTCAGGCTACAACCGTGAAGGTGCAGATCTAATGCTACACGCATAGAATACCACTTATACATTTATATATAAACCGCTCGGATAGGACAGTCGGAAACGATGCCTATCCGGGCGGTTTTGCTGTATGTAACGGTTTCGTAAAAAGCTTGTCAAGGTTTTTCAGCATAGAAGAAACGCTGACGTAACACCGTAGGCGTAACTTTGCACCAGCTAAAAGAAAGTAAAAAGGATGAACAACAGAAACTGTAGTTTGGTGGCAGCGGCGACGTTGCTGATGACTTGCTCCGCAGGGGCTTTCGCCCAGCAGATAAGCGGAACGGTCGTAGACAAGAAGAGCAACGAGACTCTTATCGGAGCTGTGGTGTCGGTGGAGGGAAGCAACGCAAAGACTGTGACCGATGCTGACGGCAACTTCGAGCTGAATGGTCTGAAGAATGGAAAGTACACATTAAATATTAATTACGTAGGATACAAACCGCAGCGCATCGAGGGCGTACGCATCAACGACGGCAAGGCTGAGGAAAGAATCAGCGTGGCGCTGCAGCCCGACGAGCAGCAGCTGGGCGAAGTTGTGGTGACAGCCGTAGAGCGTCGCAACACCGAGACGGCTATGGTGCAGCTGGCAAAGAAGAGTGCGGTGATAGTGAGCAACGTGTCGGCGCAGGAGATAAGCCGAACGCAGGACACGAACGCAGGCGAAGTGGTGCGTCGTGTGCCTGGTGTCAGCCTCATCGACGATAAGTTTGTGATGGTGCGCGGTCTCTCGCAGCGCTACAACAACGTATGGGTGAACGGCGGAGCTGTGCCCAGTTCGGAAGCCGACTCAAGAGCGTTCTCGTTCGACATAATTCCCAGCCAACAGATAGATAACCTGACAATCGTAAAGTCGCCGTCGGCGGAATATCCTGCCGACTACTCCGGCGGGTTCATCATAGTGAACACGAAGGAGATTCCCGACGCAAACTCGCTAACCTTTTCAGTCGGTGGCAACTGGAACTCTGCCACCGTTTTTAAAGACTTCTCTTATTCAAAAGGTTCCGCCACCGACTTCCTTGGCTTCGACAACGGCAAGCGCAGTCTGCAAGGCGGCATAAACGCTCGGCTTAACCCGCTGACGGGAGCCGACGGCAAGCCCGTGGGCGACAATCTGTACAGCCTGACGGGCAACAAGCTGAACAACGACTGGCTTGTAAGGCAGCGCAAACCCGTGGGCGACCTGAAACTTGCGGCGAGCATGAGCCGCAAATGGAGCCTCAACGGAAACAAACTGGGTATGCTCGCAGCGGTCAACTACACCAACGAGCAGCGCTCGTACACCGACATGCAAAACAATCTCTTCGGCATATACGACGCTACGAACGACCACTCCAACTATCTGCGCCACTCTACCGACGACCAGTACAACTCGAACGTGCGTCTCGGCGCAATGCTTAACATGACATTTCTCTCTCGTAACGGTAACCACAAATACCAACTGAAGAACATCTTCAACCAGCTGGCTACGAGCAGATATACCTGGCGCGAAGGCGTGGACGCACAGTCGAACGACGAGCATAGCGCCGAGTACTTCTACCGCAGCCGCACTACTTACAACGGTCAGCTGACGGGAAAGCACACCTTCACCAGCGATGCCCTTGACTGGAGCATCGGGTACGCGTATGCCAACCGTCATCTACCCGATCGTAGGCGCTATCTTCTCAACGACATACAGACTCCGGGCAAGATAGAGTTGCACACTGGCAATGACATCTCGCGAGAATGGACTCAGCTCGACGAGCACATCGTCTCGTTAGGCGTGAACGACAAGCACAACTTCAGCTTCGGCTTATGGCAGCCATCGTTGCAGATGGGTGGCTACGGCGAGTATCGCACACGTACTTACAACACGCGAGCTTTCTACTACCAGTGGAACCCGTCGATATGCACTCTGCCCTCCGATTTCCAGCAAGGCGACGTGACTCGTCTGCTCAGCGACGAGGCGAATATGGGCTACGACCGTCTGTATATGTTCGAGCAGATGCAGATGCGCAACAATTACCGTGCGCACAACCTCATGGGGGCTGGATATGCTGCCGTAGACCTGCCACTGGGCAAGTTGGGCGTACATGCCGGTGTGCGTTTCGAGCATAACGACATGGAGCTGATTTCGAACTCGCGCGACACGGAGAAGAGCGAGCACAGCCGCCACTACCGCACGAACGATTTCTTTCCGTCGCTGAACACTACGTATAAATTCAACGATCGCCACCAGATGCGCTTCTCTTACGGCAGAAGCATCAACCGACCGGAGTTCCGCGAGGTTTCGCCGTCGGTTTACTACGACTTCGACCTTGCGAGCGACGTGCAAGGCAACACCGAACTGCGCAGCTGCTACATAGACAACATCGACTTGCGCTACGAGTTCTACCCGTCGCGAGGCGAATCGATATCGCTCGCTGCGTTCTACAAGCATTTCGACTCGCCTATCGAGTGGACATACACCGTAGCCGGCGGCACCAACCTCATCTACTCGTACAAGAATGCGCAGAGTGCAAACAACTACGGCTTGGAACTCGATATACGCAAGAATCTCGGCTTCATCGGACTGCCCGACTTCAGTTGGTCGTTCAACGGAGCGCTCATAAAGAGCCGTGTGGAGTTTGCGAAAGGCTCGAAGGAAGAGAACAGACCGATGCAGGGTCAGTCGCCTTATCTCGTTAACACGGGCTTCTTCTACAAGAACGCCAAGCAGCAGCTCGACATCGCCCTACTCTACAACCGCATCGGCAAGCGCATCATCGGCGTAGGACGCAGCGAAGGCTCGGCGGCGAGTGACGACAACGCTCGCGTTCCGCATAGCTACGAGATGCCGCGCAACACCATCGACCTCTCTGTGAGCAAGAAGTGGGGCGAGCATTGGGAACTGAAGCTCAGCGTGCGCGACCTGCTTGCGGAGCGTGTCTACTACAAGCAGTTTGCCAACGTGAAGTATGCCGACGGCAGAAAGGCAGAGAAGGAGGAAGTGGCACGTTGCTACCGACCGGGACGCAACATCGGAATTTCGGTAATTTGTAATTTGTAATTAGTAATTAGTAATTGGTAATTGGTGACAAGTAATTAGAAAAAAGTTTATTTAATTCACATATTTATGAACAAGAAGTATCTTTTAGGATGCCTCAGCATCCTCGCAGCAACCGCAACACTCGGCAGCTGCACCGACGACAACAATGAGGGCAACACAACTACGGGCTACGTCTGGACCACAGACGGCGGACTGAAGGCTTGCAACCAGTTGCTCTTCAACGAGCAGGGCAAGGACGATGCCAAGGGAACGGTGATTGGCAACGGCGACCAGGAGTTTGTCTTCACCGGCAAGCAGACACTCAAGAAAGGCACATACACGCTGAAAGGCTGGGTATATATAGCTTCGGGCGCTGAGCTCACCATCGAGCCGGGCACCGTCATCAAGGGCGACAAGACTACAAAGGCGGCTCTCATCGCTGAGCGCGGCGGCAAGCTCATCGCTCAGGGTACGGCTTCAGACCCTATCGTCTTCACATCAGCACAACCCGCAGGCAGCCGTCGTCCTGGCGACTGGGGCGGCATCATCATCTGTGGTAAGGCTAAGAACAACCAGAACGAGATGCAGATTGAAGGTGGTCCGCGCACAAGACATGGCGGCGAGGACGACGGCGACAACTCTGGCGTGCTGAGCTACGCCCGTATCGAGTTCGCAGGCAATCCGTTCAAGGCTGACCAGGAGATTAACGGTTTGACTCTTGGTTCGGTTGGTTCGGGCACAAAGATCGACCACGTGCAGGTGTCTTATTCTAACGACGACTCGTTCGAGTGGTTCGGCGGTGCTGTCAACTGCAAGTATCTCGTAGCATACAAGGGTTGGGATGACGACTTCGATACAGACAACGGCTTCTCGGGCAAGGTGCAGTTCGGTCTGTCGGTACGCGACCCACGACTTGCCGACCAGAGCCAGAGCAACGGCTTCGAGAGCGACAACTGTGCCGACGGTGCGCAGCTTACTCCGTACACTACAGCCACATTCTCTAACATCACGTTCGTAGGTCCGAAGGCTGCAGCCGACTTCCTCAACGACAAGTCGTACATCACCGGCGGCGACTACTTCCCGAACAACGGATCGGGTCTTGGCAAGTTCCAGTCGGCTATGCAGATTCGCCGTTCTTCTCGTCTCAACTGCGTGAACTCTGTGGCTACCGACTGGCCTATCGGTCTTATCATCGATGGTGAGAAGGGCAACACCGTAGAGCAGGCTAACGCCGGCACACTGAACCTGAAAAACATATACTTTGCCAACATGGACGTTGTAGGAACAGATGCCAACAAGTGCTACGAGGACAAGGAGTACGACTTCAAGACAAAGTCGGTGAAGGCAGACAGCGAGATGTCGTTCTCTCACCGGTTCTTCGCTCAGCAGGAGGGAAATAAATACTTCGCCGACAAGGCGGAGCTGATGCTCACCGACGGTAAGGGCGTAGGTGTTCCGTTCATGCCGCAGGCTGGCAGCAAGTTGTTTGGTGCACAGAACTTCGCAGGACTCGACTCTTGGTTCGAGCCTGTGACATACATCGGAGCGTTCAATGCTGGTGACAACTGGCTCGACGGCTGGACAAACTTCGACCCGCAGAACGCTAACTACTAAAAGAGTTTTGAATTTTGAATTAAGAATTCGCCACTGACAAATCTCAACTCCAAATTCATAAATTCAAAATGCGCAAAGCGCATAATTCTTGCTTTGGCAAGCGGCAAAGCCGAGCGCAAAATTCAAAATTCGCAATATAAACACAAAGAAGACCGGGCGACGTGACGATTCACGCGCTCGGTCCTTTCATTTTCTTATTGTTTTATTCAAACACACTGCAAAGGTATAGAAAACTTTTGTAACCTTTCAAATAAATCCGCAGAACGAACCGAAATATTCAACGAATTTGTAGTTTTATTCAGCGAATAAGTATCGATTTGTAACAAAACTGAATATTATTGCAACAACTTACGCTCGAACCGATTATTCTTTATAATTTTGCAGACTAATATAGGAGGGTATGGCATCTTGCCATACCCACGCAGCCTTTAAGCTGTCATTATATAGCAGTGCGAGGGTGCGTGGGTAGGGCAAGATGTACTACCCTCCTAATACTAAAGAAGGGTGCGTGAGTAGGGCAAGATGCCCTACCCTCCTAATACTAAAGAAGGGTGCGTGGGTAGGGCAAGATGCCCTACCCTCCTAATAAAACAAAGATGAACAATAAGGAATATATAGAGAGGGGACGCTTTGCGCCGTCGCCGACGGGACGTATGCATCTGGGCAATGTGTTCAGTGCGTTGCTGTCGTGGCTTTCGATAAAGGCGCAGGGTGGCAAATGGGTGCTGCGTATTGAGGATATTGATCCGCAACGTTCGCGTATGGAGTATGCCGACTTGATTATGGGCGACCTCGAATGGCTCGGCCTGACGTGGGACGAGGGTCCGTTCTATCAGAGCGAGCGTGGCGAGATATATGAGGCGGAGCTGCAGAAACTTGCTGACCGTGGTATGACGTATCCGTGCTACTGCACGCGTGCGGACATATTGGCTACGCAGGCTCCGCACGAAAGCGACGGGCGCGTGGTGTATAAGGGTACGTGTCGCAACTTGAAAACGGCAAGGATGCCGTATCCTCCTACTGGGTGCATGGGTATGGCAGGGATGCCATACCCTCCTAAGGCGGCTGTACGTATGCGTGTGCCGGAGGAGGGCGAGGGCATCGTGTCGTTCGTCGACGGACACTACGGCGAGCAGACCGTAGACCTGACGACGCAATGCGGCGACTTCATCGTGCGACGCAAGGACGGGGCGTGGGCTTACCAGCTGGCGGTGGTGGTGGACGATGCGCTGATGGGCATCACGGAGGTAGTGCGCGGTCGCGACTTGCTGCTCTCGTCGCCGCAACAGATTCATCTGGCAAAGGAATTGGGATTTGCTCCGCCGCGCTTCACTCATCTGCCGCTGCTTTGCAACACCGAGGGGCAGAGACTGTCGAAGCGCGACCGCAGTCTCGACATGGAGGCTTTACGATCGCGCTTCGAAGCAGAGGATATTATAGGCTTGTTGGCTTATAAGGCAGGACTGCAGGAGTCGCCCAATAGGGTGACGGCTGAAGAACTGGTGGCGGGGTTCGATTGGAATAAGATTGGCTGCGAAGATATTATCTTAGTTGAGAATTGAGAGTTGAGAATTGAGAGTTATGATATGCAATGAAGTTAATATATTTTGCTAAAAGCTATAATACACAATATTGCTGAAAATTATCGTCGCTGAATTTCAGCTATAAAGGTAATCATAACTCTCAACTCTCAATTCTCAACTCTCAACTACTAAAGCTTAACCTTGACAATCAGCTTGCGAATCTTTCCCTCGCCAATCACCGGTGCGTGTGGGTCTTCGGGCCACACGATGAGGAACTCGCCAGGATGCATCTTCACGTAAGCGGAAGCTGGCTCGGCATAGAGAGCGCAGTCGGCTTCGGCATCGTATGGTTTCGTCTCGTTCGTGCAGTCCTCGATAGCTTTCCAGCCGATGGTCTCCTCGCCTTCGAGGAGGATGTGGATGTCGATATACTGACGGTGCACCTCAAGCACCTGCTTGTCGGCTGCTACGCACTCGGGGTTGACGTTGTTGATGAAGAGGTCGTCGCCCTGCAACTCTATGCGTCCGCAAGGAGTATTGAGCAAGTCGTGCGACTTCACGTAGTCGAACACGGTCTTGAACAACGGGTGTAGCGACTCTACACGGTCGCTATGCTGAAGATTTGAAAGTACCATTTTTTTAGTTGTTAAACAATATTATGCTTGGTTGGTGCACTTCTTAGGGGGTGCAGCAGTCTCTGCTACACCAACCGAGCCGTTGGTGTTGTTCTTAGGGGCACATTGAGGGCTTAGGGCTGCGTGGGTATGGCAGGGATGCCATACCCTCCTAAGCGGAGACAAGTGCACCCCCTACAGTTTGTTGATATCAACCGACACGCCAACCTGGAATGTTATGCCGTCGGTGAGCGGCGCATTGAGGTAATAGTGCTTCGGGCGATAGTTGAGCAGGTTGTCGAGAGCTGTGGTTATGCTCACCGCCTTGCCCACACGCTGCGTGAGCGAGAGTTTCCAGAGGGTGTAGGCAGGATACTTCACCTTCACCGTGCCCTCGGTCACGTCGTAGTAGTTCTTGAACTCCACGTTCTCCGTGCCCGAAAGCAAGCGTCCGTTGAGCGAAGCGTATATGCCGTAGCGCTTCGTGAACTGATGGTCGTAGTCGACGTTGGCGTTCAGAGCATGGGCTCGTGCCGGTATGTACTGGTTGTTTATGGTGTTGCCGTCCTTGTCCTTCGGCAGGCGCTCCTTGGTGTGAGCGTAGCTGAGTCGTGCCGAGATGCCGTTCTGCCAGCGTGCCTGCATGCTAACGTCTGCGCCGAACACTCTGTAGTTGGCGAGGTTGGTATAGGGCAGATAGGGCAGTTTGTCTTCTATCGACTTGAAATATGGCGCCGATGTAGAGATCTTGTTTATTACATTATTGTAATATGCCGACACGGCAAGGCTGCAGTTGGCGCGTGAGTATTCGGCAGAGAGCGTGAAGTTGTGGCTCTTTTCGGCTTTCAGATGCTCGTTGCCCTCGATAATCCAGATGCCAGCCATGTCGAAGTTGTAGTAGCGTTCCTTCAGCGACGGTGCGCGGAAGCCCATGCCGTAGCCTGCACGCAGCACGAGGCGGTGGTTGGGCTTATAGCGGAGGTTGAGCTTTGGCGTAAGCTGCGAGTTCGACTGATCGGAGAAATAGTCGTAGCGCACAGCAGCCACGGCTTCGAGTTTGTCAGTGATATTCCAGTCGTACTGCGCGAATACGTCGTAGCAGTCCTGCTCACGTGCTGCGCCGGCGAGATAAGTGTTAAAGAGATAGTCGTGCATATAGTCGGCACCTGCGGTGAGCATCGCTGTCTCACCGAACGAGTGGTTGTAGAGCAGTCGGACCGTGTTCTGCACGTTGCTGTAGTCGCGTATGTCGAGGTGGCGCAGCTGCTGATAGTCCGACTTATCGTACTGATCGAAGGCGTAGCTCGCCTGCAGGTTGTCGTCCTTGGTAATCAGCCAGTCGAGACGCAAGCCGCCAGAGAAGTCACGATAGCGTTCGGGCAGGTTCACGGTGCGCGTTGTCTCGCGGAAGAAGTAGCCGGCACGTGCTCCGATGCTCAGTCGGTCGGATGGTCGCCATGTCAGCTTGTCCTTGAAGTCGACGGTGCGCTCGCCGTAGATGGTGGAGATGACACGTGTCACGGGGTTGGCAGCGCTCGTCACGTTGTAGTTGTCCTTGTTGTGATAGTTGACACTGAACGCATTTCTCCAGTGCTTCGAGCTGAGTCCGAACACGCCGCCATAGCGCTGGTCGTTGTGCTTGGCGTAGCGTGCGTTCACGTTCAGCGTCCACGGCTCGGTGGCATTCTTTGTGATGATGTTCACCACTCCACCAGCTGCACTGCTGCCGTACAACGCCGACGATGCGCCTTTCACTATCTCGATGCGCTCCACGCCAGCCATAAGCAGACGCGAGAAGTCGACGTCGTCCATCGACTCGCCTGCGAGACGTTCACCGTCTACGAGGAAGAGGATGCCCTGTCCGCCGAATCCTGCGAAGTTGAGGTGGGTCCGCTGGTTCATCGAGTAGGAGAACTCCACGCCGGGCAACTCCTGCTGCAGCAGATCCTGCACGTTCGTGGCATCGGTGCGGGCTATGTCGCGCGACGTGATGACACGTGTCTGTATAGGTGTGTCCTTCAGAAACTTCGGCGTGCGTGTACCGGTCACCACCACCTCCTCCAGTTCATAATGGCGGAAGATGGAGTCGAGCTGCACATCGTCGAGTTCAGGGTCTGCCTGCGCCATCGCCGCTTGCGCAGTTGCGAGAAGAGCGAGCGGAAGGAATATTTTCTTTATCATTATTCTTATTGTATTTGTAATTATAGGAGGGTATGGCATCTTGCCATACCCACGCAATCTTGTGAGTTTCCCACAGATTTCACAGACGGTGGAATGCGTTTTTTTCTCCCACAGATGTCACAGATCAGCACAGATGTTAGGGTGCGCTGTTATCCCACGGAATTCGCAGAAGCAGGGTGCGTGGGTATGGCAGGGATGCCATACCCTCCTATGCAAATCTCAACACCCCAACACCTCACCACCTTAATACGGATACTTGTAATTAATGGTCAAGAAGCACTTTTTGCCTTCTGGCGAGATGAAGTCGGCGAGCTGTAGAGCGGCGTAGGTGCCGTCGGCAAGTCGCAGGATGAAGACATGCTTGTAGTGGATGTAGTCGGGCGGCACGTTGAACTTGAACTCAAGCCACGACGAGAGCACCTTATTGACATTGATGCCTTGCGAGGGCACGAGACTAAGCAGCATCTGTTCCTGACTGCTCCACACTTCGTTCTCGCTCCACTCGTCGGCTGCGAACTCCTTGTTGGCGAATTCGGCACTCGACGCGGGCAGCTGGTCGAAGGAGGTGTACTGCGTCTTGTAGACTGCGCCTCCGTTTGTGCGCACGTTGTTGCGGTGCACGGCGAAGCTCCACTCCTCGGGGTCTGTCTGCGCGTCGGTCTTGGTGAACTGGCGGAACTCGTTGTTCTGTATGCCTGCGCCCCACACGTCGAACCAGTACAGATACTGCCCCGAACGTCCGTCCCCCTCGCTGCCCTCGCTGAGCGTGAACGGGATAGGACGCTTTTCGAACTCGCTCTGAGCCTTAAGCAGAGCGTCCTCGTCGCCCTCCTCTGCAAGGCGCTGCAGGCGTGGCAGAGAGACATAATACCAGTCGGTCCAGCTCGTTGCGTCGATAACAAGCTGTCCTTTCGCCGGCACGACGGGCTTCGGCTGGTCGTATATATCATCAAAAATGCCGTTGCAGGCTGTGAGCAGGTGTATGCTCACAGTTGCAACAGCAAGTAAAATGGCTTTTTTAATCATTATACTATTTTCTCAAATACTTCTTACCGTTGACAATAACAATGCCTTTATAGTTGTTGTCCACACGCTGACCTGCAAGGTTGTACTGCTGAGACGGTGTGGTGTTGAGATCGTGAGACGGCGTTGTGGTGATGTCGTTTATTGAGGTTGTTGCACCACTGAACACCGACACGATGCCGAATGGCATTGCGCCCATCTGGAAGGTGTTTACGATAGAGCTGACGTTGCTGCCTTCGTACTTCACGAGGATGTTGTTATCCTTGTCTGCTGCGAACTCGTAGTCCTTGTCCATTATTGTCTTGCCACCCTTAACGGCTGTGAAGTGGAACAAAAGGCCGTCGTTCTTATAGTCGCGGTAGTAGCCGCCCTGAGCCTCGTCGTAAACGAGTCCCTTCACGGTGTACGAACCGAGTGTAAGGTCGCCCATAACGGTGTTTGCGAGCGAATAGGAAGGAACAGTAACGTCGAGCTTGTCTGTTCCACCGTCCTTGTATCGGCGCAGCTCGTATGTTACGTTGTCGTTGTTGTATGTGAACTGTCCGCCCACTGTAACAGTGATGGGGTTAGACACAGCCTTTACGTAGTAGCCTTTCACGCTGTATGTCATAGACATCGGCATCTTGCCGTACTGGAACACAACAGTAAGCGAGAGCGAGTTGTCTGCCATGTTGTATGTGCCTGAAAGCGATGTGCCGGTGATGTTCTTCTCGGCTCCGTCCACTTTCACCTTTGTGCTGAAAGTCTGGTCGGCAAACGTAACGACATGGTTTTCGCCCAACGTGAATTTAGCACCGCTGATGGTGAACGATGGTATTGTCTTCATACCCTTCATGGCAGGCAGAGTGATGTTGCCCGACTCCATGCCGTTCATAGCGAACAATATTGTGTCACTGGGGTTATCGTTGCTCATTGTTGAGACTTTCATATTCGATGCACCTACAAACTTCATTGGTCCGTGCATCTGTGCCATGATTGTTGTTGCTGTGAGAACAGCGAACAAGAGAGTAAAAATTCTTTTCATAAAAAGAGTTGTGTTTTTATTGTTTATATTATTTGTTTATTGATGCAGTATAGGGGGTGCAGCAGTCTCTGCTGCACCAACCGAGCTATTGGTGCAATTCTTGCTTGGTTGGTGCACTTGAGACAAGTGCACCCCCTATGGACACCACGAAGATGGCGAGCACTGCGCTCATCTCCACCACATGATTCATCGGGTCGACCCATATCTCCTTGAAGAGTCCGTTGCGTGCAACCACCTCCACGAAGGTCCAGAACACGATGACCGTGGCGTAAGCCATGCGCAGGTTGCGTCCCCACGACTTGATGTAGAGCTGCTTCTTGAACATCAGTGCCGAACCGATGAGACAGATGGCTGCAACGGCGTAGGTCACGGGGTGATGGTCGCCGAGGAATACGGGGTCGTAGCAGAACATAAGCAGCATGTAGAGTCCCCACATCATGATGTTCCACTCCATGAACATCACTATGCTCGGATGATACGCCATAGGTCGCAACTCCACCTTTTCGTTTATTCCGCAATGGCGCTGTACCCAGCGGATGAACAGACAGCCGGTGCGGGTGCAGAAGGTGTACATCACTACGAACATCATCCACATGCCGAAGGTGGCAGGCATGATGAGATACTCCGGTCGGGAGCCGCGTATCGCCTTAAGGTCGGCACGCGAGAACTCTTCGAGCGGCGTTCCGTCTATCGTGAACGTATGGTTTACGCCGACACCGTTGACATATTCGGTCATGGTCTGCACAACGCCGTTGCCCACAAGGTCGCAGTGAACGCCGAAGCGCTGCGCAAAGTAAGCGAACAAAAACTCCACCCAACCAGTCCAAAAGAGCAAGGCTCCGGCGAGTCCGAAGCAGGTCTGGCGTGTGTCGTCTTTCACGAACACACCAGCTATGGTGATTACGAGTCCTACAAAGCCCATCAAGAACGCCGAATAGTGAAGCGTTGTCGGCTCGAGGAAGTGCTCCATCAGAATCATCAGTGCATGTCCTAACGGCATCATAAGAAGTACTATAAGCAACGACCCGATGGTCTTGCCAAGATATTTCTTTTTCATTGTCGTTGAGTATTTTTATTTTACGGTTGCAAAATTAAGCATAATCAGCGAATTATGAAATACCTATTTTTAATGATTTTGCCTAACAGACAGTAAAATACATAAAAAAACGTCACACAGGAAGAAGTTGTTTTAATGATTTTCTATAACTTTGCACTCATCAAGAACGATGCAACACATCTACAATACGATGTGTTACGTCTATTTATTAATTATAATAAAGTGAAAGACATGAAAAAGATTAGAGCAGCCGTAGTGGGATACGGCAACATCGGTCAGTATGCGATTCAGGCTCTTGAGGCTGCCGACGACTTTGAGATTGCAGGTGTGGTACGCCGTCATGGTGCCGAGAACAAGCCTGCCGAACTGGCACAGTATGAGGTGGTGAAGGACATCCGCGAGCTGAAAGACGTGGACGTAGCTATCCTCGCTACTCCGACACGCTCGTGCGAGGAGTACGCAAAGCAGATCTCAGCACTCGGTATCAACACCGTAGACAGCTTCGACATACATACTTCTATCGTCGACTACCGTCGCACTCTCTCTGAGGAGTGCAAGAAGAACGGCACGGTGAGCGTAATCGCTGCTGGTTGGGACCCGGGGTCCGACTCTATCGTGCGCACTCTGATGCAGAGCCTCGCACCAAAGGGCCTCAGCTACACCAACTTCGGACCAGGTATGTCGATGGGCCACAGCGTATGCGTGCGCTCTAAGGAGGGCGTGAAGGATGCTCTGTCTATGACCATACCGAAGGGCGAGGGTTTGCACCGCCGCATGGTGTACGTAGAACTTGAAGAGGGCGCAAAGCTCGAAGACGTTACGGCAGCTATCAAGACAGACCCCTACTTCTCTAACGACGAGACTCACGTGTTCGCCGTACCGTCGGTTGATGCCGTGCGCGACATGGGTCACGGCGTACATCTCACTCGCAAGGGTGTGAGCGGCAAGACTCAGAACCAGCGCATGGAGTTCACCATGAGCATCAACAACCCTGCACTCACCGGTCAGGTGCTTGTCAACGTGGCTCGCGCCACAATGCGCCAACAGCCGGGCTGCTACACCATGGTTGAAATTCCGGTTATAGACATGCTCGCCGGCGAGCGTGAGGACCTCATCGCTCACCTCGTATAGACGCAATGCAGAACAAACGCGTACTGATTGCCCACCTCGCCATCCTCTCCGCCTGCGCCATCTGGGGCCTCATGGCTCCCATCGGCAAGGACGCTATGCTCAGCGGGGTGGACAATCTGAACATGGTCTATCTGCGTGCCTTGGGCGGAGCGGTGTTCTTCTGGATAACGTCGCTCTTCACCAAGCACGAGCATGTGCCGCTTAAGGACATCTTCGTGCTCTGCGGAGCCGGCGTGTTCGGACTCGTGTGCAACCAGTGTTGCTTCACCATCGGTCTGAGCATCACCACCCCGTCCAACGCCGCCATCGTAACCACATCGCTGCCTATCTTCGCAATGATATTCGCAGCACTCATTCTGAAGGAACCCATCACGGGGCGCAAGGCGTTGGGCGTGGGCGTGGGCTGCTCGGGCGCCGTCATTCTGATTGCCAGCACTGCCGTTGCCAACGACTCGCGCATCGGTGACATACGTGGCGACCTGCTGTGCGTGGCTGCGCAGATGTCGTTTGCGCTCTACCTCTCGCTCTATCGCGACATTCTGAAACGCTACAGTCCGATAACCATGAGCAAGTGGATGTTCACGTGGGCTACGATTCTGCTCACACCGTTCCTCGGCTCGCACGCCGCGTCTACTGACTGGCAGGCTGTCAGCCTCAAGACATGGCTCGAAACAGGCTTCGTGGTATTCTTCGGCACCTACATCGCCTACCTGTGTATGCAGACGGCGCAACGCACGCTGCGCCCCACCGTGGTGAGCATATACAACTATATGCAGCCCGTGGTGGCGGTATCGGTGAGCATCGCCTGCGGCATGTGCCTCTTCACGTGGAAGCAAGCCGTGGCTGTAGTGCTCGTCTTCAGCGGCGTATGGCTCGTAATCAAGTCAAAATCGCGAAGGGATATTGAGTCGAAGCACTGCTAAAACCATCCGCGTCGACCGATACGAGCATCCGCGTCGGTCGATACGGACATCTGCGTCGACCGATACGGACATCCGCGCCGACCGATACGGACATCTGCGCCGACCGATACGGACATCCGCGCCGACCGATACGGACAATTGCACCAAATCAATTTTCTGATTTACTTGCTCTTTCTATATCCCTTGTTTCTTCTTTAGCCTCTGTCACAGCCATCTTGATGACCATGCCAATAAAACCAACGACAGCTAATCCTATTACTCCTAAAATTATTTTCCACCACATTACTTTTCTAATTTTAAGATGTTTATGATGTCCTGTATATTCACAAATAATGAGCCTATCACTTGAATTTCGCACCGATAAACTGCGGCACCTTCCACAGCATCTTCTCCAACTTTGTCAATGTAGGATTCATGCCATGCGACTGATACATTCTGATATCCTCCTTCCACATCTGCTTCCTTCGAGCGGAGTCCGTACTCAGTCCGCCCATGCGCATCCTCACGATATATTCATGCAGATAAGTGACGCTCAACTCGCCGCCAAGCAGATAGCGGAAGAGGAAGTCCGAGTCGGCGGCTATCTTATAGCTCTCATTATACAGTCCCTTACGCTCTATGGCGCTGCGCTTGATATAGCAAGTGGGATGGAGCGGCAACCAGCCATGACGAACTTTCCACAGACGATAGTCGCCACCAATCCAGTTGCGCACCACCTTATCCGTGTTCTCGGCATTCACAAACAATCCGTCACCATACAGAAAATCAGCATGAGTCTCCTCAAACCGCTTCACTATATTGGATATTGTCTGAGGAGAATACAGAAAGTCGTCCGAATGTACCAGACCGATGACATCGCCAGTAGCAGCCCGGATGCCCTTGTTGATAGCCTCATACATGCCATGGTCAGGCTCAGAGATTATCTTACTTATCCTATCCTTATACTCATTGATGATTGAGAGCGAACCGTCCTTAGAAGCACCATCCACCACGATATACTCAATGTCAGGATAGTCCTGAGCCAACACACTCTCTATACAACCGCGTATAGTCTTCTCACGGTTGAAACTTGATGTTATAATCGAAACTTTCATATAGTTGCTGCTTATTTCATATAAGTATCTATGAGATATTCCTTTATCTTTTCCTTGTCAAATCCGAAGCGTTTCTTCAGTTCGAAAATCTTGGCATCCACAAGGAAGCGGTAGGAGAAGCCCTGGAGGAAATGCCAGATGAAACCCTCCTTGCCGTCGAGGAAACCGGCCTTCAACACATAGCGGATCATGAAATTGATGAACGGGCGCATAAATAGCGGTGTCTTGATGTATTTCACCTTCAGCCAGCGCTTGCGCTGCTCCTCCGTTCCGAAGAACTTCGGCACTACTTCCTGTGCCGACGCATCCAGTCCATATTCCATCATCAGCATGTCCGCCATCTCTCGCGTGGCATAGCCGTTGTGCTTGTCCATCCACCATGTCAGATTGTTGAGATTGGCATCCACCTGGTCGCCTTGCTCTACGGTGACGGCACGTCCGTCAAAGATACGGATATGTTCGTCCATCCAACGGTTCTCACACTCGCCGTGACCTCTGCGCCATACCTTCAAATGATAGCTCGGATACCATCCTCCGTGCATCAGCGGACGCCCCATGAAGTCGATACGCTTACGAACATAAATACCGTTCACGTCGTCTCCACACTCGCTTATAGCCTTCTTTACGTTTTGTCCAAGTCCTTTGTCCAGATACTCGTCAGCATCAATACGCCATACCCAGTCTGCCGTAATCGGACAGTTATGTAGGCCCCAGTTGAACTGCGTGGCATAATTTTTCCACGGATGCTCATACACCTTGGCACCTAATGATTCGGCAATCGCTTTCGTATTGTCCTTGCTGTAGCAGTCAATCACAAACACCTCTTCACATACTCCCTGCAGCGACCTTATGCACCGCTCTATATGCTTCTCCTCATCCTTTGTCAGGATGATAGCAGCTATTGTATTTCCCATAAAAGTTATATCTTTATTTTGTTTTCCCGAGTTGCAGGAAAACGACATTAGAATTTCTGTTTCAGCGTGATACCTATCCTTCGTGGTATCAAGCAAATTATATCTTTTGGAGCCAACCAGAAGAACTTTACGCAATGGCGCAACGCTCTTGTGGCAGTCTCCATGCTTTTCTTTTTCCCTGTTGTATGATTTCGGTAAGCCTTCCTACCGAAGTTTCCGCTCTCCATCACGGCAGCCATGAGCTTGTCGGCATACCGCTCGTCGCAACGGTTATATACAAAGAAGTTGTCAAACCAATCCAATCCAAGATACCGCCTCATCATAGCGAGCATGGCTCGGAATGCTTTCATATAGCCGATACCGTCCAAGGCAGTCATCAGCCTTCCGACATTTATCTTGTCCCTATAAGCATTCAAGAGCACTGCCAAGTCCAAGGTCTGGCGCAAGCCAACGCCCTCCACGAGCAGATGGTTAAACCAATGCTTAAAAACCACGATTAGATCTTCTGTCGGTGGCAATACGCTGACCTCGGTTTCATTGCCGTCGGAGTCGCATACCGTGAACGAATCCGTATGCTCCGCCATAGCCTCGTCAATCATCCTGTCGAAGCGGTGCTGATGCCGATGGTTGCCGAAGGTCTCTATCTGATAATGCATCTCGAAGCGGATGCTCTGCCAGTCAAAGCTGTAGTGTTTGTCAACATCCTCCTTGTCCATCACCACATGCAGCCCACGCTCTATCACCTCCACCGCCCGCAGGAAATCCCTCTGCGGAACATAGAAGTCCACGTCGCCCATCGTCCGTACAAACGGTTTGGGATAATATCTCGCCACAGCCAGTCCCTTGAACACCACATAGGCGATGCCGTTCTCCTCCATCAGTCGGGCGAAGCGCCCCACGGCATCCTCAAACCTACGCTGGTTCTGCCTGTGCGCCATGGTCTGCTGCATAAGCCTCATCACAGCCTCCCCTCTGCCTTCCGCCGCACCTCCGGCAATCACAATCCGGTTCCTCATTGCGGCATTAGCCACCAGTCCCGTAACGGCATGTTCTCTGGCGAGGCGCATAACGGCATTCAGTCCGGCAACAGACAATACAATCTTCTCCGTCCCGTTCAGCCCCGTTACCTCTCTCCTCAATATCTCCAGCAGAACATTCTCCACCTTGTCAATACGAGAGTCCATCAATTTTAAAACACAAAATAAGCAATAAGACGAATTATACTTTAAACAGTTTCTTCACCACCACATCTTCCTTACCAAAGATTTGTGAGAAACCTTGTGCAAGTACTTTCAGCACATACGCAACACCAAATATAATTAGATACATCACTGGAATATTAAGTGGAAACATGAAATTCATCCTGTCTGTAAACAACGCATACTGCACGAGATAAATCTCTAATGTTAAGGAAGAAATGAAATACACCACGTTTCCAGATAACGCCTTGTCGAACACTTTTATCATCTTCTCACAACTACAGAATATGAAAAAGAAGTATATCGCTAACAGCAATGGTATTAGTGACACCATTTGAAAATGACAGTACAAAGGACCGAGCTTGTATGCTGCCATGCAAGCATAATACAGAATAATGGAAATTAAAAACAATGAGAAAGACCGCATAACACTCAATTCCTCATTCCTAACTTCTAACTCCTCATTATTTTTACCCCCCCCAACGCACATTCTACGCAATCCGCCAAATATCATTTCATTATCGGACTTGCGAAGGTCGAGGGCAGTTATTGCACCCAAGAGCATGAACATAAAATAATATATCCGCATAAACGAGACCTGCGCATACATCACAGACCGCTCCATATCAAGAACAAAGAAACTCAACGCGGTTATTATCAGCAAAGAACCAACAAACACCGCCTTCATATACTTCATCAGATACCTGCGAATTACATAAAATATGGCATAATACACCATTATGCAAGGGATAAACCAATACTTGGGAGTAGTTATCAAGTCTGTCACATACCATGTCCAACCGAACACCACAGCCGACAGCAAGGCCCACATGATGATTGAAGGATAAATGCGGCTTACCCTACGCTTATACCAGTTCAAGAAACCGCCGTCCCTACCAAGAAACAGCGTGAAACCCGAACAGAAGAAAAACAGTCCATCACCAATCGCACCGCCAGTCACCAGTCCCCCGAATTTAGGAAACAGCAGTCCCATATGCGAATAGGTAATTAGTAAAACTGCAAAAAACTTGAACAACACAATCGCCTTGTTCCTCCCCTCCAAATCATAAATCTTATTCATTCTTCAGTTCCCTTTTCTTGATTACTTTCGCAGGATTGCCACCCACGACAGTCCAAGGTTCAACATTCTTATATACCGAAGCCGTGGCACCAACCACGGCATTCTCACCAATCTCCACTCCCATGCCGATGAACGCACGGCTGCCAATCCACGCCCCACGGCGCAAGACAACAGGAGACGTAACGAGACCGCTGTCAGCAGTATTGGCATGGTCGATGTCATGCCCTGCAGTGCAGAGATATGAGTACTGCGATACGATGGCATCATCCTCCAACACCACCAAGTCCTGGTTATAGCATATCACCTCAGGGCCGAGACACGCCCTGTGTCCCATCTTCAACATCCATGGTGCCCATACCTTCACCGAGGCATACACATTAGCGTCCCATTCCACCTCAGCCCCAAATATTCGCAACAATAACAACCGCCACTTGCGGAACACGGGAGTGATAAAAGGACGGAACAGCAGGGCAGCCGTGACATTCCACACCACCCTCTTCAACTTGATACCCAAGGACACACGCCCCGGAGTATGACGTTCTAATATTTTATTTTCTTCCATAGCATCTATTTATCACATCATCAAGAGTTTTTATCAAATCCCGATATGACAGACCTTCAACGCCGCCCTTTGACTGTGAAATGTCTTTCAACATATCAAGTAAGCGTTCCAATATTTCAGCATCTGGCTTATAGTATTTTTCCCAATAATCCACTCTTGCACCAAGTTTATAGTGGGTTTCAAGAAAATTGCGAAATTCATATCTACCCTTGTTACTCAATCTGCATATTTCGTCAAACAACATAGCTGCATTTTCTTTCTCAAAGGCAGGAACAAGACTATATGACCGACTATGGTCTGGATAACTCTCATCTTCAAGGTCAGACAACATGCCGACGTTCTCATCAGTAAGGTTGCGCAAAATTGTCTGCCTTTCATCACATAAAGAAGAAAGGCGCATGCTTATTGCGTTTTGAAAATCTTCTAATAAGGCTTTCGTTGGCAGTTCATTATCAGCAGACCTCCTTACATAATTGTATCCATAAGAGAAAGAATTTTTAAACTTCAGCAATTCCTTCATGTCGTTTATCTGTGAAAGTCTGACGTCCAACAATTCCTTTATACTGTTTAATGTTTCCGCCCTCAGTCTGTGCACCTGCATGGCATCAAAAAGCCCAAGATAGCTTATAGCAGCTCCGAGTTGGTTTCCATCCTGAATTTTCCCGTCAAGTAGATCCTTTTCAACCTCATCATATCTCTTATTGAATTCATCATCAGAAAGATAGAAATAGCCGTCAAATTTTGACTGTATTGTGTGGTTAATCCTTTTTGTCGGGAACAATGCCTCTATGGTTCCTTTTACGCAGCATCCCTTTGTAAGGAAACTCACGATCTCATTGACGAAGGTATAGAACGTCACCGGATAAATATTACCATCGCTTATTTCCTTGTATTTCTTTTCAATCTTACAGCATACATTGTTCTCGTCTTTCTTTAGACTCGCATTATATTCAAGGAATGCTCTGTTCCATTTGGCTATTGTATCATGATTCTCAGCATTGTTATATTCGGCATATACGGCAATGAAAGAAGACAAAAGACAATGGAAGATCACTTCATTTTCTCTTATTTTCTTCTCAGGAAATTCCCTCAGCACCTCATTGAAATCATAGAGACACTGACGCAGAAGGCGCAGATTGTTATATGTCGTTGCTCTGAAGCATCGGATAATATACTCTCGCTCTTTCCTTATGAATTTGTCAAGCCCATAATCCTCTATATAGCTGTCAAGCGCAGCATCCACATCTGGAACAATCTCAAACTGTCTTCCAACGGTCTTCTCCTTAAAATCAGAATATATCTTCAGGTTATCACCTTTCAACTTCGATTCATCACCTATTATCAGGACATGGAACTTGCAACGTTCAACAAAGAAATTGATGAACCCCAACAGGATGTTCATCGGTATAAAGGTACGCTCTATATCGTCAAAGACGATGAAACGAGTACCTTTCACTTCTTCAGAATCTGACTCGAAAAGACTCATAATGTCAAGAGAACCCGATGCCGAAGCTTTTATATCTCGGTCTTCATCAACAGTAAGATCTGTCTTGAAGACAATCTTGCTTGTATACTTTGCAACGGTTTTAAGAACCTTCGCAGTCTTTGAATAGTAGAAAGGATTAACTTTCCTGTCAATTTCAGTCTTTATTTCCGCAAGCGTAGACATGCCATAAACAGACACATAGATGGGCTTTAGATAAATAACCTCTTCCCTATCTTCATCTGACACTTCAAGAGTTTTCAGCCATTGATTAACAAAGAAAGTTTTACCACATCCCCATCGCCCTGTCAGCATAACAGCATACTGAGGATCAGGGTTCCTCATATAGTCATCAAGAAACTTCGCAATATTCTCGTTCATAGTTAGTGCTTTTTCATATTTAAGAGATAAATCTTTACAACGGTATCTATTGGCAAGCGAAAAGAAAGCTTTAACAATGGACGAAATCCGGCTTTTCATGGTTTCCAAGAAGCCACTCATACACCTCTTTCATCTGTTTTGCAACAGCTTCAATTGAATATTTATCCTTCATCAATTTTTTCCCTCGCACACCCATGGCATACAATTCGTCAACAGATGTTTCTAATGCAGATTGCACAGCTTTCGTGATGGCGGTTTGGTTGTATTCTACCCACCAACCACATTGATAGTCCTCTAAATCCTTCCAAGGTGCACCAGTAGTGGCTATACATGGGATGCCTCGAACCAAACCTTCAACTATTACGTTTCCAAAGTTCTCAAACTCACTGGGCATAGCAAGAACAGAAAGAGAAGACAAAGAATCCTCTTTCTCTTGTCCTGATATAAAACCAGTAAATCGAACATTTGAAAGATTCAATCGAGCAACCTCATTCTTCAAGAAAGCCATATACTCTTCATCGCCACCACCAATTATCAACAGTTCTGCATTTTTTTTCACTTTATCACCTAATTCACTCCAAGCATAAATCAATCCCTCTACATTCTTGCGTCGAGAGATACGGCCTAAATACCCAAGTCTAAACACATCGTCCTTCTTTGCATTCGGATATTCTTTAATTTCCACTGGATTGGGCACGATAGCTATTGGTGAAGTCACGCCCAAATTACGACAATGATTCATTTCATCCTCACAAGTGACATGAACACAAGCAGCACGATTCAAATCATCAAGCAATCTAATCTTTAAGGACATATTCTTAAACCAAGACTTAGACTTTGCTATATCCTGAGGATAAAGCATACCTCTGGGAGTAATGATATATGGCTTTCCACGTTTTCGAGCTACATCAACCAAGGCATATGTATTATACTGCCACACGCCTTGAGCCTGATAGATATCGAAATCACCACAACTAATAATCTCCCCCTTATAGTAAGGGGAATAGCAGAAGCTATGTTCTATCGGCTTTTTAGCAAAATGAACAGGAACATCATTACCTATCAATTTTCCGCCAACACCCATTTCATACATCAACACATGTGTCTCCACTCCAATGGCATTCAACCCCCGCATTGTGTTATACGTGCTGAACGCAGGACCGCCCGCATTCACGTCAAGCGTTCCAGTATAAAGTACTTTCATAAAATGAAATTTTATTTGTTTTGGTATGTGGTTCCCCATATCTTTACGACAGCCCAATCGGGCAACAAATTCAAGAGCGTAAGATATGAGCAGAACATAACTGCTTTCATAAAACCGTAATGTTTCTTACGGAAATAATAATTTATTCGCAATGGGGAGCCAAGTGGCATATTTAACCTATGGAAACGTTCTCTTAAATTCACACCCCATTTGCGAACTCTGCAAATATTATTGGGATAGCCATATGCTACAGGAACTCTGGTCGCAATAACAGGAATTCCATTTTCTATAGCTCTTAAGCCATAATCGACATCTCCTAAATCATGGTGATAATAAGGATCAATAATTCCGATTTTCTTTACAACAGAACAAGGTACAAGAACAACATTACCATTCATATGATGAACTTTTTCTGGTTCTGAGTTTGGCTGCACCATTTTATGTGTCTTTAACGAAGTTCCTCCATATAAAATTGTTGAATGTTCTTTATCCTCAATTAATCCTGTTACAATACAATTATTCTCATATAGATTACTACAATATAATAGTTCTTCAAAGAAATTATCGTATAAGACGACATCATCATTAAGCCAAAGATAGTAATCGAAATCCCCCTTTAGAGCTTCCTTCCAAGCTGTGTACATACCGCGGCTCCAAAAGAGATTACCTGTACCTTTAATTATGTGTACTTGTTCTTCAGAATAATATTGTCTTATTGCTAAAGATGTTCCGTCTGTACTAGCATCATCTGTTATATATACAATAACTGATGAAGAATTTTTTGATAGAGATTTTAGACATGCCAAAGTTTTATCTTTGCGATTATAACATGTCAAGAGTACTGCTATTTTCATTTGCCTATTACCAATCTTAGATATTTATTAAAAAATAGTATTAATATTATCATAATGATCCACAACCCAATAATTCTAAGAATCACTGTCATCATATAAGAATCACAAAATATGTATTTTTGCATGTATGCATATAGCACATGATGTACACATAATACCAATAGTGTATTTGCCCCTAACCTTGACAATAAACACTTCAAAATGTTACATTTCAGCATAAAAAGAGATAGGCTGTATATATAAATACACCCAAAGAATATTCCTAATGGAGTTAATATTGGATTACCAACTTCATTAAAAAGAATATTCAGAGTCGGTGATACCATGTAAGAAATAGTAATACTACCTATAAAAGAAAAAACTACAAATATTTTCTTCCGCTTTTTAATTATATTAAGTAAATCATTCTCGCGAATCAAAACGCCAATACCGTATAAGGAACAACCCCATAACAATAAGTTGAATATTTGATTTTCAAACAATGAAAAATAAGAATTTATAATACTATATATAAAGCAAACGAAAGTAAATGAAAATCTGTAGTTATAGCTTAATTTTATCAACAGCTCTGATAGAAATAATACAGGCAAAAACCATAATGCCAAATTTTGTCCAATGCTGAATGAAAAGGAACTATAATAATTATCTCTTAAAAAACAGAATAAGATAAAATTCAAGGCATAAAAAAACACATATGGAATAATTAGGCTTTTTACACGTCTCTTAAATATTTCATAGAATTTTCTCTTGGAACTAAAGAAGAAACCTGACAATATAAAAAACAAAGGCATGTGAAAAGAGAATATCCAATTCGTAACGGAATGTGGTATGTTCTGGTGCCCAATAACAACAAGCATTATACCAATGCCTTTAGCAATGTCAAACTCTGCTATTCTGCCCATATTATACTATACTTTAAAACGAAAAATATAACGGAATAAATTTATGCTAAACATACAAACAGATGCCATAAAAATCTGTTTGAGATTTCCATATAAGAGGCTTTGGGACAGATTTCTTTCTTTAATTAGATGATTAATTTTCTTAAATATAGGAGAAGGAGCTCTTCTGATAACCCATAAATAATTCTTTACAATATGAGGTCCCAAAACTTTTTTGTAAAAATGACTAATAGACATCAAAAGTTCTTGATTCCTTACAAGTCCAGTCACAGCATCTACATATTTTTTTTCCAATTTTGCTGCTTGCATGGTTGAATCTGCCCTTATAAAATACGAATAAATCATATTATGTGACAAATAAACATTCGTCACATTAGCCAAATAATGATATAAGAAATCTGAGTCTTCAAAGAATGACATTTCTGTAAAGAAAAGATTCTTAACTAAAGAACGTCTGAACATAAATGGCCACACCATTCCTTCACCATGCCAAATTTTTGAAAACTCAAGAATGTCATACAACCCTTCCTTTATCAAGGAATTATAGCTATGAAAATTATTATTACCTTGTACTTTATTATAAATAATCCATACTATATCAAAATCTTCATGTAAAACATTTAAAAAATTCCTGTCAACAAAGGCAATTGTATCATCCACATCCATAAAAAACAGCCACTTTCCTTTCGCATGGTTTATTCCTATATTGCGCGCGTTGGAAACCCCTTTTGTATCAGTTGTTATTATATGAACAGATTTATCCTCTATCTCATTCAACAATTCTAAAGAATTGTCAGTACTACCATTATTTACAAAAATTATTTCTTTATCAACAAAAGAAAGATTTTCTTTTATCGAATTATAACAATTCTGTATGTAATTTGCACCATTATATACAGGAATAATAATAGAAAGCATTGTCATTTCAAACAGTCTTTATATACTTGTATATATTCATCTGCAATTTGATCCCATGTTTTCACATTGAAAGATGCGTAATCATTACGTTTTGTAGTCTGGAAAAACGAAATGATTTGTTTTATTGCCTTATTTTTATTGTTAAAATCACAAAAATAAATACTCTTAGGATCTTGATATCCCCACGCCCAAGGTAAATTCGATAGGAGTAAAGGTAATCCATAAGCCGCAGCATCAAATACAGACATACAGCCACTTTCACCTAGTGAAAGTAAGATAAACCCAGAGGCGTATCTATGAAGAAGATCCTTATCCTCACTACTAACAAATCCAAGATAATACACATATTTATTATCTACAAGTTTCTTGAATTCTTCAAAATAAGCATCACATGAATTACCTCCAATAAAGACTACAGGAGTTTTAGCCTCTTTACACAATTTTGCGCATTCCACGCTTTGCTTTCTTCGAGAAATATTTGCACACGAAATAATGTATTTTTCTGGCAAATTGAATTTTTGTATATTATCACCGCCAACACCAAACTCTTTAGCGTCATACGCATGAGGAATGATAACTGTTTTATGAGTATCAATATTTGGATAATATTTCAGCCCTGTTCTCCTATCATATTCATGCATAAATGTTATCTTGTCAAATTTTCCCAATATTGGATTTACAGAAAATTTGGAAGCGAACTTATATGGAAGCATATTTACAGCCCTTTCTCTTAGGATTTGTTTATTCTGTTGCATAATGGGCAAATTTGTCTGTACATCCATTATAAGAGTCAGAACCGTTTTTATTCCCTTTGCCTTAGCTATATCTATATCATGCCCCATAAAAGGAGTTAAAGAATGAATAATGTCTACATCAGCTTGATCTGCATTCCACCATTCTGCAAACTGAGCATCAATTCCTTTTTTTCTTAATGCAGCACAAAGTTTTACCGCATGTGTCGTTTTTCCTCCATTTGAAAGGTAAGCCGGAGTTGTGTCAAATAATAATACTTTCATTTTATCTATATTAAAAAATTTCTATTCCAATCAACATTTTCTTTTATACATTGTGCAGGATAACCAACATTCAATGTCTTACTTTTAATTGGTCTGGTAACAACTGAGTTCATACCAACAATAGCATTATCTTCTATCGTTACGCCTTTTAGTATTTTTACATATGCCCCCAACCATACATGATTCCCAATTGCAACAGGTTTATTGGGATTAATAACCTTATCTGAAATGAGTATTGGATGAGAATCAGTCGCCCATATTTCAATATTATCAGCAAACTGACAATCTTTGCCTATAAAAATTTCGTTACTTTTTCCCATAACAACAAATCGTCCACCTCCACACGAAGAGTGTTGACCTATATGTATTTTACAGTCATTTCCTCTCATAATAAATTTTACACCTTGATATTTTATATCAAACAATTCAACGATATTGTTATCACCATATATTTCAAAGGAACAATTACGAGCCTCACCACTAAGAAATATTTGATTACCTTTTCCATCAATTATTATTGAAATATTTGTCCCCCATACACTATTAAGAGTCATTAAGTTATTATCTCCATTTACAGAATATTTAAACCTTCGAATAAAAGAATCTACAGAAGACATCTGATTACCAGATACATTTAAGTTTCTTAAAAGGAAACTCTTAATGCGCAAGATATTTTGGAAAACAAATTTTAAAATACTGCTTAATTTCATCATTTGTCATTTTTAGTAAACTATTATTTATACATAACCCAAAAGTCAAAGCAAAACTGATGTGATTTAATGAAAAGTCTTGGATTTCTTCTATAAAAATCATACAAAATTTCAAGCAAGAATATAAAGCTAATAAAATACAAAAATCATTATTAGAATTTCTTAAAGCATAATATATACAAGAAACCAGGAAAGAAAGATACAAGAATGCGCCACATAGCCCACTCATTGATAAGACATTTAAAATGTTTGTCTCGCAAAAACTTCTTCCAGCAAAATAATAGTCGCCATTAATTAAATCAGCAAGATGCGTATGGTATCTACCAGAAGAGGTCAATCCAAACCAATATGCATCGTTGTCACCCAAACCACTCCACACATCCATATAAATACCGGTTCTGGAATCTGCTACAACATCATTTCCCTCATCTTGTCCAGATAAATACTCAAAGAAATTAAACTGAAAATAAAGAGCGGCAATGACTAATATCAAAGGAATAAGTGGCAACAAAACATATAGATATTTAAATTTATGGATTAAACGCTTACGTAAGATAAAAAGATAGACGCATAAAATTCCAAGACTTCCTAATATGTTCAAAAAATTGCTTCGATCTCCCATATCATAAAAGAAACTCATTATATTAACAACATAAATTAAAAGCCTTATTTTTCTCCCTTCTATAAAGGGCGTAGCTATTAATAACAATTGAAAAAAGGAGAGAAAATGAGGAAAATCATTTGTACCGACCATTGTTATACTATACAGAATCAAAGAGAAAGGCAATGCCAATAACATGAAATAATGTATGTATGCCCTAAACATATCTAATCGAGTTCCAATAACAGAAAACAACATCACAGAGGATATTGTTATCCCTGATGACATTATAACAATATAGTCTGGATTGTGAACTGTAAAACCACGAATAAAAGCAAGAAAAATATATACAATATAGAACGTAAATAACTTCCCATTTAAAGTAGGGAAATTGTATAGAAAATTCTTCCATCTATAAATGATAAAGGCAGAAAAGCCTACTAACAAAATTATCATTGGTTTAATATTAGAAGGATTTTGTAGGCGAGCTGCCAAGTATAACAAATTAGCAGCAATCACATATTTCACGAACTTTGTATAATTAAAACTAGATATTACCTTTGACATAAGTTTTTATTTAATAACATATTTACAAATATTGAAATTATATATGACGCAAAAAAAGTTACAAATAACAGACAATACATATTCCAAGGTTTTAAGATCGAGACCAATAACAACATAATATTACCATGTATCAGCCAAATATTACTATTGTGTCTATTTTTAAAGCTATATCCCGATAACCAATTTGGTATCGGAATTATTGATAGCAAAATAACAGTTGTTATCAATTTGAAAAATTGGAACTGCCAGATATTAGTCTTAACCATACAAAGGCCTATTAATATTGCAATTATGAAAATCAAGGAGGGCAACTTTATAGAAGAATGTTTATCAATTATCCGGAAAAAGTATCCTCCAAAACAAAAAATAGCCATTTGATATGTATAAACAAACAAAGGAGCGGGAATCTTTTTACATAAAGATAATAAAACGGAAGCAATCAGAAATAGTATAGACAATAATAATACATATTTTGTTCGTAACTTTGTAATACATACAGATATTATACTTATAATCAAGTAAAATTTCAAATACCAGTATATAGGGTTAAAAGAATGAGAAAGTAAAACGGCATGCTTAAGATACTCAGCTATATTCCAATTAGAACATGAAATATAAATCGGTAGAGACAAAAGCAATATTAATAGATATTTTTTGTAAAGCTGCCAAAATTTCATCAAATTTGCCTTCAATGACAATTTACAATGTAGAGCCTTACAAAAATAACCATATCCACTCACAAAAGAAAAGAAGCAAACACACAAATTGGAATAATTCCAAAGGACTGATTCTAATGATGACAGATGTCCTTTGTATAAATTAAAGACATGCAATACCACCATCAAAAAAAGGCCCAAATTTTGTGTAAAGCAAGAATGATTTTTATCAAAAATCAAATTAATAGTTATACCCATACTACCAATAACATGAATTCTCTACCAAATCAGAATTTTTGGGACGTTCTTTAGCCTTTGTCCAATAATCATTATATAAGCTACAATAATATGGTGGAAATAATTCTTTTATTCCATATTCGTCACCATAATGAGGATTATCCCATCTTGCTCCCTTTATTCCAAACAAGAGTTGTGTGCCACCAGCCAAATGTATGGCCTGTTTGCCAAGACGTTTTATAAAAGCAGCCAATGGTAATCCGTACGCTCCACAACCAATAATTGCGACATCAAAATCAATGTTCTTAATTTTATCTTCCATGTAAGCCAAAGCTTCGAACCAACTATTAAATTCAGAAGGTTCCCCTGCAACAGTTTGAACAGCAGCCATAGTTATCAAATTAAAATCTGGCAATACATTTTTATTGTCAAATAGATTATAACGTTTTGTATATTGCTCTTGTATTGTATGACAAAACGGATGAATTACAAGAACATTTTTACCTGTCAAAGCCATTGTCCACGGATTATCAACAAAGAATGGGTATAAACATTCTAAATGTAATCTAATAACAGAGTCCTTCAATGGCATGAATTTTTCATAATACTGGTGACATCCTAGAACATCTATTTCTGGAATATCTTCAATATATCTTTTAGAAAAATTAACAGCAGTTTCTTCTGTTTCTGGAAAGATACCAGAATAGATGTGCATAGTATGAAAATGTTCCACATTCCACCAAGGTGTATGTGTTTTGTCCCTGATATAATCTAAACATTTTAGAAGGAATGATCTCTTAGAAGATACACAGAGATAATTATTTATACAATTAATTTCTGTAGTCCCAAAACGAGAAATCATACAAGGTTTACCACTCTTCAGTAAATCATATATTATTTTATTTGAAATAGTTCTGTCTATGCAACATTCAGGATTGTTAAATTCTGGATGGACAATGAAACGATACGAGCGTTTGAATGCTCGAATAATAAAATCCTTTATTCTCATAACTTATATTTCTTTATAAATAAAATGTTTTCTAAAATACATTTTTCCACGTAATATTTTAAATATATTCTTCAAGATAACTTTCTGCTTTATAATCTTGCAGATTAGAACATCTACCTTACAAAGATCAAACAAATAGTGATCTTTAGTTATTTCATTACAAAACATTTTTATATCATTATATGAACAATGTTGAGCCAACATTATTATGTATTTTCTGAATTCAAATCGGATATGACTCTTAAAGGATGGACTAACTATTCCTGAGATAATATAGTTTTTAACCAAATAACTTAAGCATTTTATGCTATTGTCCAATATTCTTGCTCTATAATCTTCTGATGATGTATAACCTGTAAGCTGCCCTTCAACATTATTATTCTTAATACTTTGTGTATAGCCAATATATACGCAAGAAGAAAGAAAAGCCATAGAGTTTACACATACAACATCCTCTTCATATTTTAAATCAACAGGAAAGCCCTTGCTTGGAAATTTTGAAATTGCAGTGTCAAGCCATCGTTTGTTTAATACAACTCCACTCGTTTGTGCACATAATTTAGCACATTTGAAAATATCAACTATTTCTATTTTGTTCTGATATTTCCTCAGTAAAGCATTCAATCCACAACCTGTTTTCAAATCCCTATGAAATCCAGGAGTACTATATAAAGCTGCATCAGGATACTTTTCTATAGCCATAACAACATTTTCCAAATAGTATGGCATCCATTCATCATCTGCATCAAGAAAAGCTATATAATGTCCTGTAGCTGATTCTATTCCACGATTTCTTGCAGAACTAACACCTGAATTTTTTTGTCTTATAAGATGTATTCTATCATCTGCACACTTTTTTGAAATTAATTCTACACTTTTATCTGTAGAACCATCATCAACAATTATTATCTCAAAATTTTCATATGTCTGTGTCAGAACAGAATAAAGGGTCCTCAAAATCATACGTTCTTTGTTATACAGAGGTATGATTATACTAAACTTTACATTGTTATTCATTGCAAACTATATTTCTAAGATTATCATTATATCTCTGGCCATATGCTTTCCATGTAAGATTCTTGCGAATGTCACCAGCATATGAACGAACACCTTCCTGCGACGAAGCTAATTCTAATGCTTGTTCTACACACTTATGCAACGTTGACAAATCAAGATCTTCAGCCTCAATTATAAATTCAGGGGAATCAATCATTTTTGCCAAATCTCTACCACCAGAATCTTTTGAACAAACCAATGGTAAACCACAAACAATAGCCTGAGCTTGTACCATTGCTAGTCCTTCCTCACGTGAAGGAAGAATAAAAACCCTTGCATGAGCATAATAATTGACAAGTTCATCTTGATTAACCGAATCAACATGCTTCATATTATCCATCACAGGAAATGCCATATCAGTAATACTCCCCACATGTAGTAAGCTATAATTATATTTTTCACACAATTTCACCAACAAATCACACCCTTTGCGTAGTCGCCAACCTCCAACCATTATCAAGTCATAAATGGGTTGTGCTAATTTTGTAGGATAAAACATAGATAAATCCACACCATAGTGATTTATCAGTAGCTTATTAGGTGGAAAACCATATTTAATAAAACTATCTTTTACATGCTCAGAAGATATAGCTATATAATCGACAACCTTATAGCCTAAACGAGAACGTTCATTAAAATATTCATCATTTGTAGGAGCGTTAATCAATTTCAAGATTAGTTGTTGTTCGTCAATATATTTACTACCCCATTCCATTATCGTCTTCGCATTAAATCTCTTGTGGGCAGAAATGAAAGATTCATAATATACAGTTCCTAAAGCGATATAAACATCGCATGGACGCATAAAGTACTTTAAATACTTATCTATTATAATATTACGATATTTAGTTATCCATGATTTATTGCCAAACATCTTTTGAAAGAAAAAAAATGGTGCAACAAGCCATGTAAACGATTTTATATTTTCATAACATAGCCCAAATTTCATACAACGTCCCTTTGGAACATAAGAATAAAAAACGACATCATGTCCTTGATGCGATAATTCCCTTGCTAAATCCAACAAATGGAACCTATGCGTAGAAGCAATATTAATCTTCATGATTTTGTCTTGATTGTTTGTAAATTAAATAATTCCCCCTAACAATGATTCTACCACCAGTTGAGAATGAACTGTCTTTCGTTTTTTAAATGGTTTTGCTGGATTTCCTCCAACTACATCCATCTCATCGATATCTCCGACAACAACACTACCAGAACTCACAACAGCTCCATATCCGATATTTCGACAAGAAGGTAAAATCATTATATTTGTAGGAATCCATACATAATCTTCAATTTTTATGCCATAATACTTGTGCTCCCATTCTGGAGAATCAATATTATGTGATGTCGTTATTATTTCTGTCTGTGAGCCAATAATGACATTATTACCTATTATGACAGGAGAACGTAAGTCTATTTTATCCGTTTGAATACTTACATGGTTTCCAATTCGTAAATTACTATTTGCCTTTCGAGCCAAAGATAATGGCATAATTACACCATCTCCTATTTTTGCTCCATTTTTTCGAGCTATACGTACGGCTTTTAAATACTTAAAATGCTGTTTCCAACGGACCAACAACCCAATATAATAACGAAAAGGACTGCGTCCTTGCACCTGAGTTACATAGTTGCTATTATTTTTTAATTCCATACTAAATATTTTTATTTTTTCCACACAAAATAAAGTTTATGCCTGGAACAAGACTTAATACAATACTAATATAACTAACTATATAGCACCTAATTGTGGAATATAAAATAGTTATCAAAGCTATTCCTTCTGATGAACAAGTTTCTGGAAACATATACTGGTAGGGTAAAAATTTCATCGGGACTAAATAAATCAAAAGAGAATGCTGCCCAAAAAACTTCAAAGAATCATTAACACGAGAATTCTGTGTAAATATATTTCTGAATAAATACATAACACATACAATTGCGGTCAAGGCCATCAAAAATTTTAAGGACCATGCAATAATGACATGGTAGATGTTTCTATCAGTTAATGGCACATAAAATAGAAATGCAAATATATATGTGCAGAGAGCTATATAAAAAATACTCTTATTATCAATGATCCTGTCAAAATAATTGCTTTGACTGCAATAATAGCCTAACATGAATGACAATAGGTGTAGAATAAACATTATGCTACTTAATTGTTTGAATAAAATTCCTATACAGAACACAACAATGCAAAGCAATATATTTATATAGACATGAACTAATAAACCTCTCTTAAAAAATCTTATTATAATCTTTTCTGCTAACAATAGGACTTGTAAAATAAATAATATACGCATAAACCAATATAATCCGCCATAATGATGTGTGTCAAATATTGAAGGTAAGACTAAATAAATATAGTCATTTACATTACAAGAGGGACTGTTGGGACTAAGTATAAGTAGATAGAGGAGACTCCAACTGATATATGGAAGAAGAATGCTTCTGCATTTATTCTTAAAGAAAGTAAAATCCGATTTAGGGCTTAACCACGAAACATATCCTGATAAAAAAAAGAATAGAGGCATATGAAACGTGTATATAATCCTTACTAAAACATTATTTTCAGATTCCCCCCCCCATACATGTTGTTGTATAAAATGTCCAGCAACGACTAAGAAAATCGCTAACCCCTTCAATCTATCTATCCATTCTAAACGCATAATCTTATTTTAAAAAATGTTTGTTTTTAAAAAGTCAATCGATAAGACGGCAGATTCTTTCAACTTGCAATCAATATATTTCCAATCAACGCACTCATTTATCAATACATCTATTTTCGTTTCATCAAATACACTAATACAACGATGTGAGATTCCCAACGGTTGCAGTAGAGAATTGATTCTCATGTTACCTCCTGTTTTTTCTTGTGTCTGAGGAATAAGAACCACAAAAGGTTTATGATAAATCAAAGAAAAAACGACAGCATGAAATGAGCTACAAACTACGAAAGATGATTCTTTTATATAACTTAAAAATCTACCTGGTTCAACTATCACATTATCTGCATAAGAGAGTCGTACGCAGGAAGATGGGTTTCTTAGATTTATAATTTTTTTATTTAATTTGAAAGATATGTATTTTAATATCTTATTATGGTCGTAATCCATAATAGATAGAATATATGTAGCAATATACTCTTCTTTTTTTTTTATTGGATTTAAAATTTTATCATAATTTGATTTATTTATCAGTAATGTTGGATCAAGTGTTTGCTCTATTTTGATTTTAGAAAAACCTTGCATCATTTTCTTGACAAAATCAGCACCTGTTTTTTCTCTAATACTTACAGCCCGAAAGGTAGACAAATTAGCCTGAATTACCGAACTAAACTTTTGAGGAATACAACATTGCCCTAAACTTGCAGCATAAGCAATTTTTACTTTATTTTGTGGAACGAAATCCAATAAATATGTTGTATCAATAGTACGAGAAAAATTCCAAACTTGATCACTTCCTACTATATAAATGTCATATGAAGGACAATCATATTTTAATTCATCATTGCTGTAATAATTGTGTTGATTAACTTTTAGTATTTTATTGAAATCCCCCAAAAGATGATATTTTAAATCATAAAATGTATTCAGCAAACGCTCTTTCATTATCTTGGGAGATTTAGAGACATACCTATAAATGGAGTATTTATTATGTGGGCAATAATTAATAAATTCAACTTCATACCCAAAGGATGTCAATAAGGTCTGCAAAGCATATCCTTGTAATACTGCACCTTGATTAAGCGCATCTTGGAAAGTTAAAATTCCTATTTTCATTTACTGCATCTTCTAACTTACGCTAATAAATATAACTTATAAACTTTGAATTCACTTCAAAATTTTTCTTTTGATTTTTCCTGCTTTCTTACGAATATCCAAGAAAAATTTAAGAATCTTATATCTCCAACCTTCTTCTCCATATTTATAATAGACATATTCAAATCCATATTTAGAATATTCTTGTTCAAATTTATTTCTATTTCGGCTTGGAGGTGAAGGGTATTTCATATTAGGCTGAATACATTTTTCCAAATCTGCAGGGATAATATTCATTCGATCTTTGATGTTATCAAATAACTTTTTACCCTTTTCTGTATTGATTAATATCAAAGAACAGCCTTTATCATCAGCGTTGAAATCTTTATTTGTTTTTTCCCAACCCCAAAAATCAGCAATAGTTATATCACTTGGACGTTTGGTGTTACAAAAATGACATTTTTCACACGACTTACGAAACATTATATGCTTATAAAATAGAAATGTAAAGCTCATTTTGCCTCCCCCCATTTTAAATTTAAATGTTTCGTGATGGCCTCCCCATCCATATTCTTGCTTATCACGGAAATTAACCCAAACAATTGATGAACCCTGTTTCTTTTCAAGATAATCCAAATAATCTCGCCATATATATGGGCTTGGTACTCCATGACATACGATATCGACCAAAAAGAGTTTTTCTCTTAATCGCTTTCCAACATAAGAGTTTAGTCCAGATGTTTGGCAAGGTGTACCAGAAAACAAGACAATCAAACCATCACGCAAATCTTGTTTAACCTGACGAAAGACACCTGTCATATCACTCTGTACATACTTACTTCCCTTAAATTCATTACGCTCTTCTTTAGTGGTGGCTCGCTTATGTACTACTCGAAAATGTTCTGCATATCCAGCTCCATAAATAACACCACCTTGCTCTAAAATATAATCAGAAATGGCAATGAAAGCAGCACCACTACGGCTTGTCTCTATTTCATTCATATCCTTATGTCGAGCACCATAAGGAATTGGCTCTTTAAAATTTAAACTCGAATCGTAGTTGTCATTGAAAGCACAAACTCTTTCACACAATCCACAATCAACACATTTATCCTTATCAATTTCTGGATAAAGGAATCCCAGTTTATCTGGTTTCATTGTTATTGCATCTTGTACACATATGCTGGCACATGCCGTACAACCGCAACAATCTGCAGGATCTTTAATATTTATCATCACTTTATTTTTATTTTTGAAAACTTACTAAATACAAATGCTCTTTCATCCCGATTGCAACCTATATAATATACAACAATTAATGTACAGACAAGAGAAGTAAGTGTAATGAGCACAAATGCAAAAAACGTATCGCTCATATATCTTCTCAGAATGCAAGGAATAATTAAAGAAAAAAAGGTTACAATTAGAATGTTAAAATAAACTTTCTTTAGATATTGTTTTGAAGAAAGTCCAATCAACCCTCGTAACATATACAACCGAGCCGCCAAACATATTTGCGAGATAAATATGGCAACCACCAAAACACTTTCTGGTATACATCCTAATTCAAGACATATATAAGATATTGGCAAATTCAGAATTTGGAAAGCACCAACAACAATTTGGTAATTACGAATTTTACCTGTAGCAAGCATAGCTGTAATTAAAGGATTAGAAATAGACTCAGACATTGCAAATACAAGTATAAGCTGCACAAATAAAACAGCATGTTCTGGTACTAACTTCAGCCATATAACCAAAATATAATGTGTATTTATCAATACAGGCAACGACAATAACAGAAGCATATAAAAAGAAAGTCTTGCCCCTTGAAATATTAAGGCCATCATATACCCCCTATCATTTGACGCATACGATTTAGTTATTTGCGGATTCAAAGCTGTCATAAAATTTTGGACAAATCCAGTAATAGCACCATTCACTTGGTTTGCAATACTTCTTGCAGCATTAACAGATGGACCAAAATAAATATTTAGAATAATATTTCCTCCTTGATCTCTCAGAACTGCTGAAGACGCACCAATAAAATTCCACCCTGCAAATCCAAACATATTTTTTAAAATTTCCTTATCCCAATGGAAATGATATGTACATTCTTCAAAATGTTTCTTACAGTAATGTCCATAAGTGAACCTTACAATAATTGAGACCAAACACATTAGAATAGCATAAAAAATAAGTTTATCAATATGCGATATCATAATAAAGAAAGCGATTGCCAACTTGCAAATAGCTTCTAATATACTTATATAAGCAAAAGCTGACATTTTCTCATGAGCAATGATAGCTGCATTGTAAGGCACACTAATTAAATTAATTACAAAAGTTATAACAGAAAACTGAAGAACCCAATTAGCAGAAGCCATCCTCTCTAAAGGAATTGTCATCTTTTCATTAAGAAACCATATACCAACAGACTCTATTAATATCACAATTATTAATGACAACAGCAATTGTATTGTCACCGAAGCGGAGAAAATCTTATTAAGTTTTTCCTGATTCTCCTTTCCTAATTCATATGTGATGAATCTACTGATAGCTGCTGACAGGGTACCAGATATAACGGAGAACATAGCAACGACACCACCAACGACATTATATATGCCGAAATCTTCAACTCCTAATGAATTCAATACTACACGACTCGTGTATAACGACACGACCATCATAAAGAGCATACGAAAGTAAAGAAGCAAAGTATTCTTCGCTATTCGTCTATTATTATCAGATGTTTGAGACATAACTATACACCATTCGTTTTTAGTAATTCATGATATCTACGAAGTTCCTCTTTGTAAGCCTTATATTTCTTATCGGACACATAGCTTTCAAGTATTTTTCTTAACTCTGTACGCATCTGCCACCTACAAGTCATTACTGCTACAGCAATCGCAACTATAGATAACAAAATTGGAACTATCCATTCTTGCAAATTATCCATATTACATCAACTTCCCCTTCTTTAGGAAATAAACTATACATGATGTTTCCGCAGCTCCATTTCCAGCTGCATTCTGTCCTCCAATATCATACCCTGCTTCACCTAACAATTTTTCCACTTGCTTTGCAACCTCTACATTTGCGCATACATAAGCACAAACACGTTCATCAGCAATGGAAAAATTGCTTGTTCGATGCTGCTCCATACGTATATCGACATCATTGGTTATGCCACAATAAAAGGATTTTTTCAAATCTCCAGACTTGAAATCTATAAGCATATTCTGCTCTATCAGTTCAACAATTTCGATTTTTGAAAGAAGCTTAACATCAGTATATGTATATTGATACTTGTCACTCTCTATATGCAATAGCAATTGCTTGACATCATAATTCTGTAGTTCAACCTTGCTCACATTGACAATGATGTCATGAATATGCTTTTTGATTTGATTATCATTTCCTCCATTGCCCATTTGTAAATAACTTACAGTCTTTGGGCTATAGGCATCGGTCATAAAAGAAGAAATGAAACTTTCATCTTCTTTGGTATCACAATAAATAACTAAAGTCTCTTTTTGCAATTGAATCTTACCCAACAACACTTTATCCCAATCCGAAAACGATTGATATAGAACATAAACAATGTTACAATCCTTTTTATCATACCAATAAGATATTGGCTTATCTAATCTTTTTATCTTCATATTTATGGTTTCTTATAGACAACAAAAATTCATTTCTGTCATTCTCCCATATGGTATCATCTTCTATTTCTGGCAATCCGAAGAATTCTACCAAATGGTCTTTCAATTGATTCAACTTTCCATTTACCCGCTTAGCATCATCCAATACCACAGCCATCTTGGAAGGGTTAACAGCTCCCTTTATATCTGGTATCGTAAATCCTGGACAAATCAAGGTTGAATACTTGACTTTTAATACCCATGTTGCCCCCATCTCATTTAAACAAGCAGCACTATTGTAATAATTCTCCGAAAGAAGGAATATAACATAGATGTTGTAATCTATAAACTTAGATGCCAAAGTTTCATATATATCTTCGCCCTCAGCTATATCATAACCAGGCACGGAACTGCAAAAGAGATTGCTTTTATTAAAACCCAATGTGCGCAACATTGTTACCAAGGCTGAAGCTATTTCTTCATCGGCAGAAGAGTGACTGATGAAAAGAAGTGGCTGTTTTTTCTTTGGTACTTCTAACTTTTCTTCTGGTTCTATAATGGTACAAGGCAATAGTTCTACTTTTGCAAAAAGAGAATCCAAGAAATATATTTTGTCTTTCAATTCTTCTTTATAGAGCCTAATAATATCATCATTAGCTGAAATGACGAGTGATTGCCCACAACGAACATATTTTGCCTGATATTCATTATTACCTATATCAAAAGATTGCTTTAACAACTCACTATTATAGTCTGTCCATTTCTGAAACTCAGAAATAAATGCTTCTTGTTCATCTGTAAAACGAACAGGAGACATTGCATTTCTTACTGAATAACCATAATAGCTATATTGTGGTTGCATCTGTAAAGGAACATTCTTTTCAAGCAAAATGTGTCCTTCTGCTATTCTTTCTTTAAGATACTGTGAAAACTTAGTCTTAGAGATAATAAGGCGAGCCTTGGGGACAGCAACTTGTGAAATATTTTTCTTTGCCATACAAGAATATATTACTATAAAGTTTTAGTCTCTTCTAAAAATATCCCTGGTATATACCTTATCCTTTACATCATCCAAACAGGCATCGTAGCGGTTAGCGATGATGGCATGGCTCTGGGTCTTGAAAGCATCCAGGTTGTTCACCACCTTGCTTCCGAAGAATGTAGTGCCGTCTTCGAGGGTTGGCTCATAGATGATGACCTCAGCTCCCTTTGCCTTGATGCGCTTCATAATGCCCTGAATGGCAGACTGGCGGAAGTTGTCGCTGTTTGATTTCATTGTCAAGCGATAAACACCAATGACGCAGTTATACTCCTTTGTCGCATCAAAGCTATTGTCTTCAGCATAGCTGTAATAGCCAGCCTTCTTTAGAACGGCATCAGCGATATAGTCCTTACGGGTACGGTTGCTCTCTACGATTGCCTCTATCAGGTTCTCTGGAACATCGGCATAGTTGGCCAAGAGCTGCTTGGTGTCCTTGGGCAAGCAATAGCCACCATAACCGAAGCTCGGGTTGTTGTAATGAGTACCAATACGTGGGTCAAGGCCTACACCTTCAATGATTGCCTTGGTATCGAGCCCTTTGACCTCTGCATAGGTATCAAGCTCATTGAAATAGCTTACGCGAAGAGCAAGGTATGTGTTAGCGAAGAGTTTAACAGCCTCTGCTTCCTTCATGCCCATGAAGAGGGTATCGATGTTCTCCTTGATAGCACCTTCCTGCAAGAGAGCGGCGAAGGTCTTGGCTGCTTCTTTCATCTTCTCTACGTCAGTCACAGTTTTTATCGCCTCGTTTTCTTCAGCAAACTCGGGACGGTCGATAAGCTTTGGATAGCCTACTATGATACGGCTTGGGTAAAGATTATCATAGAGAGCCTTGCTTTCACGAAGAAACTCAGGAGAGAAGAGGAGGTTAAACTGTTTAACTCCTTTTTTAGCGTATTTCAAATAGAGGCTACGGGTGTAGCCTACAGGGATGGTACTCTTGATAACCATCACGGCGTCGGGGTTCACCTCAAGTACCAGGTCGATAACCTCCTCTACATGTGTAGTATCGAAGTAGTTCTTTATGGGGTCGTAGTTGGTTGGTGCAGCAATCACCACAAAGTCGGCATCCTTATATGCCGTCTTGCCATCAAGAGTTGCATTAAGGTAGAGTTCCTTATCTGCCAGATATTTCTCGATATAATCATCTTGGATAGGTGAAACACGGTTATTGAGTTTCTCTACCTTTTCTGCAATTACATCTACTGCTGTAACATGATGGTGCTGAGACAGCAATGTTGCTATACTCAGACCAACGTAGCCGGTACCGGCTACGGCTATTTTTATATCATTGAAGTTGTTCATTGCTATTTTTGTTTGATGCTATTCGTTTATTTGTATCTGATGTTTGATTTGACATTAAATATATGTTTTACGTTTTAATTGTTTTATATGTATTGCGTTAAGCTGCACAAATCAACGAACCTTAAAATTGTGTTTACTGCTGACAGAAATGTATTCCAAAGTCCTCCACCCCCAACGCATTCAACATCACACGGTTCGTATACAACGACACCACCATCATAAAGAGTATTCGGAAGTAAAGAAGCAAAGTATTCTTCGCTATCCGCTTGTTGTTATTTGATGATTGTTCTGACATAAATTACTTTAGAGAATTATAGACAACTTGATTGTGATTATTATTGAACTTTCTTTTCTCTCACCATGCCTATCAAAAACAAGACGTGAAGCAACCACCCTGCACAACAATATCCAAAATATTGAGGAGCAACTATTCCATGACACATAAGATTGCGAAGATTCAATCCGAGTTGATTCGTTAATACTATTTGTAAATAATATGCACCATCTGGCGTTATTGCATTTTTCACAGGTTGCATTCTTAATAAATCATCCAAAGTCTTTAATTGGAATCCCTTACCACTTTTTTGCGGTCTCAGTGAACTTTCACCTGACATTTCCACAAGATTACATATTGCATTTTCTATCTGAGGGATAATCAAGTGAGAGAACAAAACATACTTTCCATCCATAAAGAATTGAAGTGCCTCACGAATAACATCATATCTGTTTTCTTCAAACAACGGACATGGCATTACCATGTTTTCCATTATCTTGTCAACTGTAATTGCCTTGCAATCCAACATTTCATGAATAGCCATTGCTAAGAAATGAAATTTCAGATTCATTTTTTGAACAATGTGCATAGCCAAGTTTCCGTTTAAACCCTCCTCCAAAGGACCTATTGTTGCCATAGGCCTGCCTTTGGGGTCCAACAAACGGTTGCCCATCATGAAAACGAGCGGATGTTGTTTAGCCAATTCTTTCAAATCTTGTTCTTCATTTGATTTGTTTGTAATAAAATAAAAAACGAAATTAGACCATCGAGTGGCATCATCTTTAGCTTTTATTCCAAACATCTCTTCAGCTTGTTCTTTTACTTCCTTTGGAATTTCAAATTCAAAGCTCTGAGGTTGCATCTCATCTTTTGCCTTTTCGTAAGCTTTTTGAATATCAATCATCATTCGCTGTGCCTCAGAATCCCAATTATAATGCCTATACAAATGCTGTATTTTTTCAAGGTTTCCCGCATATTGGAGTCCCATCATATTGCTTTCTTCATGATGAAAAGCATATTCTACTGAATTCAAAACACGTTTTACATCGTCTTTCTGTGACTTCTTGGCATAGCAATCTGCCAACAAACAAGCCTGAGATTGTACTGCCCAAGGATTTATCTTGCCATCAGTGTTAGGGGTAGAGAGTCTAATAAGACGAGCCTCATGCTCAGCTACTATTTCCGCCTTTTCTTCTTCTGTAAAACATTTCTTGTAATCAAGCATTAAGCGAAAACGAGAAGCCCAATATCTTACGGCATCATCATTATTATGTCTCTTCTCAAAGGCCTTGTAGGCCTCTTTTACCTTTTCCATGTCCTCTGATTTTTTAGAGGTGAAGACAAATAACCATTCCAAGGTATCTACAGTTAGAACTGGATGACGAAGGAAATCATTATTGCAAATGTCTAATGCTGTATCGACAACCATTCTATACAGAATACCATCGTTAGATTTATGGCCTATCGCTGGTTGAAAACACCAAACCAATGTTGCATATCGAAGTTTCAAAAGAGGATTAAGGCAGCAGGTCGCTCTTTTCTGCCAATACTCAATAGCATCAGGAGTTATCTCATCGAAAGATGGGGAATATACTGGATTACCATTTGAATCAATATATGTGATTTGTGGACAATAATGATATTGGTTGCCCCATGGATTATCCCCATGTTGCGGTTGAAGCCTAAACGCCAAAACCTCAAAGACAAACTCGTCCTTAGATTTTTCGCTTTCATCGACAGAAGCTAAGTCTATCAAAATATCCTCATAACCAAAGTTCTTCAAATCGCTTTGGTCATATTTTGCTATTATATTGTCTATTGTCATTACTTAATTTCTTAAAGATTGTTTGTACTCAATTTAGGGCATAGTCCTTTGTATAGGCACTTGTGCAAGTCAAGCAAGCTTGCTTTGCTCATGACTTATCGAAAAAGTTCCAAATCTTCACTGCTGTACATAATTATTTGATTTTAATTCGCAGCAAAAGTAACGATTCTGATTTTAAGCCCTAACTTGAGTGCTTACCTTACATTTTTTTGTTAGTACTCAATTTAGGGCATAGCCCTTTGTATAGGCACTTT
>UMIA01069496.1_pt1 | contig 53819 bp, 37 predicted proteins | sample 1965701 | NCBI WGS metagenome assembly UMIA01 (sample SAMEA4836113, study PRJEB28245) | human gut metagenome | biome: gut microbiome; material: fecal sample | place: Denmark | collected 2008 | reverse complement strand
TCACTGGCTTCGTCTGTAGTTTGCTTAATGAATTAAATAGTAACCCCTTGACATTTTGTTCTATTTTGTTTATAGTTAGGATACTTATACGACTGACGGAAGTAAGTGGAATGAACCACATGAAGTATAAGACTCTTATAGCCGACCGTCTGGGCAATTCTTGTCTGGATGCTGGCTTTTTTATTTCTGATAAGATAATATTCTATCCAATATCCCTGATAAGAAGTAACTTTAAATCGTTATTAAGTCATGTGCTAAAGAAGATGTTTTTCCAAACATGCTCTAAAGAGCGAAAAATAAAATTATAGTTGTATGCTTGTCATTATTGTACTTATATCAGTACATTTGTACGATTTGATAATATTTTATCAACGCTCTAAAACCCTTTATTTTAAAGGCTCTACAAGCATTTTTGTGTATATGTTCAAAAAAAAGAACACATAATATCAAAAAATTGTTTGACGATTGCCAAAAATCATGTTAATAATGTTGTTAGATGATTAAAACTTAAATAAGTTAAAACTAATCATAGTAAATCATCTGAACAATTTTGTTGATTTTTTAGCAAACATATTTCAAAACCTTGACTTAAGGATTTTTTTAACAAACAGGGAGGTCAATTAAGATGTTACAAAAAGAACAATGGCAGGGATTTAATGGACGAATCTGGAGAGAAGAAATTAATTTAAGAGAGTTCATCCAGGATAACTACACTCCATATGATGGAGATGCTTCTTTCCTCGAAGGTCCTACCGAAGCTACTGACACACTGTGGGGCGAACTGCAGAAGCTGCAGAAAGCAGAGCGTGAAAAGGGTGGTGTTCTTGATATGGATACTGATATCGTATCAAGCCTTACTTCCCATAAACCGGGTTACATTTCTGAGTCTTTAAAAGAGAAAGAACAGATTGTAGGTCTTCAGACAGATAAACCTTTAAAACGTGCATTTATGCCATTTGGTGGTATCCGTACTGCTGAAGAAGCTTGTACAACTTATGGTTACACACCAAATCCAGAATTCCACAAGATTTTTACAGATTATCATAAGACACATAACCAGGCAGTATTTGATTCTTATACTCCTGAAATGAAGAAAGCTCGTCACAATAAGATCATTACTGGTCTTCCAGATACTTACGGACGTGGACGTATCGTTGGTGACTACCGTCGTGTAGCTCTTTACGGTATTGACCTGTTAGTTGCTGACAAGCAGAAAGATTTCGCAAACTGCGGTGACGGAACAATGACAGATGACGTTATCCGTTTAAGAGAAGAAATCTCCATGCAGATTAAAGCATTAAAAGATATGAAAGTTATGGCTGAAAGCTATGGCTATGATATTTCCGAACCTGCTTCTAACGCAAAGGAAGCTGTTCAGTGGACGTATTTCGGATATCTTGCAGCAATCAAGACACAGAACGGTGCTGCTATGAGTATCGGACGTATCGCTACTTTCCTTGACATTTATATCAAACGTGATATGGATAAGGGAATCCTTACAGAGAAAGAAGCGCAGGAATTAATCGACCATATGACTATGAAGTTCCGTATGGTTAAGTTCGGACGTATCCCAGCTTACAACCAGCTCTTCTCCGGTGACCCTGTATGGGCAACACTTGAAGTTGGCGGACTTGGACAGGACGGTCGTTCCATGGTTACAAAAACTGACTACCGTTTCCTCCACACATTAGAAAATATGGGACCATCCCCAGAGCCAAACCTCACAGTACTTTACTCTGAGCGTCTTCCAAAAGCATTTAGAGATTACGCAGCTCATATTTCTATTACAACAAGTTCAATCCAGTATGAAAATGATGATGTAATGCGTCCAGTATGGGGCGATGATTACTCCATCTGCTGCTGTGTTTCTGCTACACAGACTGGTAAGGAAATGCAGTTCTTCGGTGCTCGCGCTAACCTTGCAAAATGTCTCCTTTACGCTATCAATGGTGGTGTGGATGAAAAGACCGGACAGCAGGTTGGACCGGAATATAAACCGATTACTTCCGAATATCTTGACTATGATGAAGTAATGCACAAATATGATATCATGATGGACTGGTTAGCAGGTTTATATGTAAATACATTAAATCTCATCCAGTACATGCATGACAAGTATTACTATGAATACGCTTTGATGGCCTTAATCGATACAAATGTACGTCGTACATTCGCTACAGGTATCGCAGGATTCTCACACGTAGTAGACTCCTTAAGTGCTATCAAATATGCAAAGGTTAAGACAGTTCGTAACGAAGAAGGACTCGTTGTAGATTATGAGACAACTGGCGACTTCCCTAAATATGGAAATGATGATGACCGCGCCGATGATATCGCTGTATGGTTACTTCAGACATTCATGAAGAAACTGGAGAAGTTCCATACTTATCGTGATTCTGAACCTACAACTTCTATCCTTACTATCACATCTAACGTAGTATATGGTAAGGCAACAGGTTCCCTTCCAGATGGAAGAAAAGCCGGTGAACCACTTTCCCCAGGAGCAAACCCAAGTTATGGTGCAGAGCAGAACGGTCTCTTAGCTTCCTTAAACTCTGTAGCTAAACTTCCTTATGAATGGGCATTAGATGGTATTTCCAATACGCAGACAATCAACCCTGATGCACTCGGTCATTCCGAAGAAGAACGTATTGGTAACTTAGTAAATGTTATGGACGGCTACTTCGCACAGGGTGCTCACCACTTAAACGTAAATGTATTTGGTGTTGAGAAACTGATTGATGCGATGGAACATCCAGAAAAAGAAGAATACGCAAACTTTACGATCCGTGTTTCAGGTTATGCAGTTAAATTCATCTCTCTGACAAAAGAACAGCAGTTAGATGTAATTGCCAGAACATGCCATGACAGAATGTAATAAAAATTCGATGGCTCTTGTTCATTCTACGGAGAGTTTTGGTTCGGTGGATGGGCCGGGAGTTCGTTTTATTGTTTTTTTGCAGGGTTGCCCTTTGCGGTGCCAGTTTTGTCACAATCCAGATACATGGAAGATGACAGAAGAAAATGGTGCGGTATGGAAAAGCGCAGATGCGCTGTTAAATCAGGCACTCCGCTATCGTCCTTACTGGAAAAATGGCGGAGGTATTACTGTCAGTGGTGGAGAGCCTCTTTTACAGATTGATTTTATGCTTGAGTTTTTTAAAAAGGCAAAAGAAAAAGGAATCCACACTACTATTGATACTGCCGGAGGTCCTTTTACGAGAGAAGAACCTTTCTTTTCTAAATTTCAGGAATTGATGAAATATACTGACCTGTTATTAGTGGATATCAAACACATTGATAACAAATACCACAAAGTTTTAACTGGTCGTAGCAATGAGAATATTCTTGATATGATTCGCTATCTTTCCGATATCAAAAAACCGATTTGGATTCGCCATGTCCTTGTCCCGGAACGAAGCGATAAAGATGAATATTTGACTAGATTAGCTGATTTCATTCACTCTCTTGATAATGTGGAAAAGGTGGAAATCCTGCCTTATCATACGATGGGTATTTATAAATGGAAAGAACTTGGATTAGAATATCCTTTAGAAGGAATTGACCCTCCAACGAAAGAACGAGTGGAGAACGCCAAGAAAATTCTTGCTATTTGATTTGCCGACAAACAGAATTCTAAAAACCCCCATATTTGTGACTTTGAAGATAGATTGCGTTGAATACTTATTCATCTTCAATCTATCCTTGAAGTCACAATATGGGGGGCTCTTTAGATATAAACTTCAGTTAAAATTCGCTCAAATTAAATTCTAATTTTTCAAATGATCTATGGAATTTACTTTATTCTTATTTTCTTTACTTTGCTCCATGGACCAAAATATTTCTTATTGCCTATTGTTTTATAAGCACGTGCCTTTACATAGTAAATTTTCCTAGAATTTAATTTTGTTATTGTATATGTTACCTGTCTTCTTCCTTTCTTTGTTAATACCTTCTTGCCTTTGCTAAATCTTGAGTTCTTAGCTGCAACAATCTGATATCCTGTAGCTTTTACATCTTTCTTTATATTCACTTTTACTTTTCTCTTAGCTGTAGAAACCTTTTTGATGGTCTGCTTTTTCGGAACTGCATAAATAGTAACTATTCTACTGGTCTGTTTATAATCTGCTGTTGCACCGGCTGTTATTTTAATCTTTACTTTTCCCGGCTTCTTTACAATAAGCTTTCCACTTTTACTTCCAACAGAAATAATCTTTTTATTACTTGAAGTAAATGTCAAATCTCCAGCTGCTTTTACTTCCTTTTTAAGATTGTATGTCGTTCCATAAGAAACTTTATATGAAGCTTTCTTTACAGTAATTATCTGATTCTCTATATTTTTATTATAAATTGCTGATACCTGAGACAATTGACTGTTCGTTCCTGAAATTTCAATCGTATTTTTTTCTTTTGTATATCCTTTAATATCTGGTAATGTATAAGTTATACTCTTTCCTGGAACAACCTTTACTACTCTATATTCAAGTACATTATTATTCTTATCACATAAAGCAACCACTACTCGTGAATATTTTGTATTGGAAGATATCGCATCTCTATAAAAACGAAGTGAATCTAATGGATAACCTTTATCATCAAAAAGTGTTTGATTATCCCATGAATTTCCTCCCCAAACAGGATTTTCATTATAATACAACTTACTCGTTGGATAATATCCTTCTGCATTTTCTGCTGCCCATCCTGTTCCAAATTCATTTGCCATTTCTTTATTATATTTCCAATTTACCCAACCAGCTCTTACAGGAATCCATGCGCCTTCCCAATAAAAAGCACCTAGTCCATTATCATTTGATAAAATTGCATTATATAAATCTGATAACATATCTGCCTGTCCCTGAGGACCAACTTTATAAACTGCACCATTAGTATTATTAGCCATATTTACAGTACCATCTGCATCTTTCTGAGAGTTAAGCCATGATGTTTCCAATACTGCAAATAGTTTGCCTCTTGATGCAACATATTCTCCAGCTTTTCGAACATTTTCAAGCATATTTTTTCCAGCCCAAAAAGCATAACTAGATGCTCCTAAAACATCATAATCTACGTTATCTCTTTCCCATGCATTCATGGCATCTTTATACATTCCTAAGTTAAGGTTATCTAAATGTATCGCAACCAACGCATCTGGAGTACATTCTCTTACTGCTCTTGCCCCTGCGCTTAAATAACTATCAATAATTGTAGATTTTTCTTCTTCCTGCCATACATTAGCTTTGGTTTTATGCATAATTCCCATCATACCCTGAGATATCTCATTTCCAACTTGTACCATACCAATATCAGCACCAGCATCTTTAAATTGTTCTAAAGTTTCTTTAGTAAATTTATATACATTTAAGCACATTTTTTCCTGATTATCTTTATCTTTTTTCCAATCTTTTGGAAGTAATTGTACTGCCGGATCTGCCCAAAAATCAGAATAATGGAATCCTAATAAAACTTTTATATTATACTTAGCTGCTTCTTTCGCTATTTCTAACCCAGCCTTAACATCATTGGATCCACCACCATAAGTCTCTCCTTTTTCGTTATATGGATCATTCCAGATACGAATACGAATATAATTTACACCATTATCACTTAAAACTTTTAGTAATGAAGCTTCTTTTCCCTCATTATCATAATATTTTACCCCAGCCTTTTTTAAAGCAGTATACGATGAAATATCTATGCCTCGAATAGTAGAATCTGACATATTCTGTACTTTTTTAATAGTTACTTTCTGCTGTTTTAAACCAGTATCATCCCCGTATTTATAAGGATCTCGACTTGTATCTGGCTGATTACCCTGTGCATATGCAAAGATAGCCATAGAAACCTGTGCATCTCCTTCATCATCAAAAAATGACTTCCAGCTTCCGGCATATGCTGCATTCGTATAAATCAATCCACCAGCATTCTTCTCATCAATTGTGGCTTCTAACAAGTTATAAATGCTGTCAGCCTGTGTATATACATTGGCTGTATTCGCCTCATTTACACGTTCATATTCTACGTTAGAAACTATCAGTTGTTTATCCGGTGCACAACTTTCTACTTCTTTTTTTAAACTTTTAATATAATTGTTTGTATTATTATCTGGATAAACATTTACTCCAATATAATCATAATCTACGGACGCATATCCCAGTTTCTGAACAATATATTTTACAGAAGAGGCATCAGATGGCGCAGCTATGCTGACAGCATTCTTTACACCTGCTTTTTTCAGCAATGCTGAAATATTGCCCATTGCTTCCCAGCCTTCCCAGCCTTCTCCATCAGTAATTCCAAGAAAATTCCAATTCACCTCATTACCAATCGTTACAATATCAGGAAGGACATTCGCCTGCTTTAACTTTGCAATTGTCTCTCTTGTATAAGTTTTTGCACTTTCTACTCGAGTTACCGATTGCTCTTCTTTCTCTGCTTTCTCCCAGTCTGCCGGAAGATTCTGTGTACCCGCATAAGTCATTTCGTCTGAATAAAGTAAGACAAGATTTGTCTTAAGATTTGTATTAGATGCTTTTACAGCTTTTAATGTTTTTATTGCATTTTCCAAAGAAAGATATGCATTTTCCCCTGTTGGATTTACAGCAACTTTTAAAGATATGGTATTGATACCCTGACTTTTTACATAGTCGAAAATATTGTCTACGGACTGACTCATATAATTTTTATATGATTTCCCCCACTCCAGACACTGCTGATAATAAGTAAAATCCGCTCCTAAAATAGTATTCGCTCCAATTCCAGAAATCTTTTCATACTTTTTAAAAGCATCCTTACTTGTTTCTGGAACTTCAATCTTATCTGCTGACGAACTTACTTCTTGCGCCTTAACCGGATGTGTATCCAAACTAAATCCAGTTGTTGCAAATAACATGGATGCCATTGCTATTGCTACACATCTTTTGATAGCCCCGCTAAATTTTTCAAGATTCTTCATTTTCATTAGTAGATTATGATTGTTTTTCATAAGTTTCCCCTTTCTTATAAATAATAATATATATTTTAACATATTATAATCTTTTTTCAAGCATACACTATAGTAAAATTGGTAAATTTTTGATATTTTTTAAACATACTCTAATTTCTTTATCAAATCTTCCCCTCGCTTTCCGAATTCATCCTATCCGAAAACTTCTATTTCAATTGCAGAAAATAGATTCTGAGTTTTCCTTCTCAGTTAAAGACAGCCTTCTGGAAATAAAAGACTCTATATTTGTGGCTTTACAGAGAGCTGGTGTTCTGAAAGATTGACACTGGAACTATTTGTGAAAAATATTTTTTAAACTGATTTGAGATTTTATCCGTTTTTATAGATTTATATATTTCCTGTCTTCTTTTCCAAATCCCTCCAACCGATTTCACGATTTGCCGACAAACAGAACTCTTGAAAGTAAATAAAGCATATTTGTGGCCTTGGAGCAAGGTTTGGTTGCGAGCGCCTAAAGCGAGCATTCAAACCGCAGCGACTAAAGTCACAAATATGCTTTATTTATCTTCAGGAGTTCGTCTGCTTCGCAGTCCCACAAATCAGAATTCTTAAGCTCTTCCGAATTCCGAGAGTACAAGTCCTTCATTTCTCTCCAGAGTCATTCCCACACTCCAGCTATTGATAAACAGTAACAATGGACGACCTTTCAAATCCTTAATCTTCTTCATATCCGATGTTCCACGAAGATTTTCAAGGTCAATCTCTGTATTTTCAATCCAGCGGATATATTCATATGGAAGTTTTTCAAGACGGATTTCTACGTTGTATTCGTGCTGCAGGCGGTAATTTAATACATCAAACTGCAATGTTCCTACTACACCTACGATTACTTCTTCCATTCCAGTATTAAATTCTTGGAAAATCTGGATAGCACCTTCCTGTGCGATTTCGTTGATTCCCTTGATGAACTGTTTACGTTTCATCGTATTTACCTGACGCACTCTTGCGAAATGTTCTGGCGCAAAGGTAGGGATTCCTTCGTAAGCAAATTTCTTTGGTGAAGTTGTGATGGTATCTCCGATAGAGAAAATGCCTGGGTCAAAGATTCCGATAATGTCTCCGGCGTAGGCTTTATCAATCATCTTTCTCTCACTTGCCATCATCTGCTGTGGCTGAGAAAGACGTACCTTTTTGTCTCCCTGTACATGGAAAGCATCCATTCCCGCCTCAAATTCGCCGGAACAGATTCTCATAAAGGCGATTCGGTCACGGTGAGCTTTGTTCATATTTGCCTGAATCTTAAATACAAATGCAGAAAAATCTTTTTCCTCAATTGGGTCGATTGTTCCCTGATCAGAAGTTCTTGGCAGTGGGGAGGAAGTCATTTTCAGGAAGTAATTTAAGAAATTCTCTACGCCAAAGTTCATGAGGGCAGAACCAAAGAATACTGGAGAGAGTTCTCCGGCATCAACTAATTCCTGATCAAATTCTGCACTAGCTCCATCTAATAATTCAATCTCTTCTTCTAAAACTGCTTTTGCTTCATCTGTAACATAGTTGCTGATTTCCGGGTCATCAAGGGCGATTTCTTTCATCGTCCCCATCTTTGTACCTTTCATCGTATCCTCAAATAAGTCGATTTTCTGGCTTGTTCTGTCATAAACTCCTGCAAACTGCTTACCGGAACCGATTGGCCAGTTTACCGGACAAGTTGGAATTCCAAGTTCTTTTTCGATTTCATCTAAGAGATCAAAAATATCCCTTGCCTCACGGTCCATTTTATTGATAAATGTAAATACTGGGATATGGCGCATGGCACAAACTTTGAAAAGCTTTCTTGTCTGTGCTTCTACACCTTTAGAAGCATCGATTACCATAACGGCAGAATCCGCTGCCATTAATGTACGGTAAGTATCCTCTGAGAAGTCCTGATGTCCAGGAGTATCCAGAATGTTGATACAGCATCCGCCGTACTCAAACTGTAATACGGAAGAAGTTACGGAAATACCTCTCTCCTTCTCAATATCCATCCAGTCAGATACCGCATGTTTTGCAGTTGCCTTTCCCTTAACGGAACCTGCCTGGTTAATTGCTCCTCCATATAAAAGAAACTTCTCTGTTAATGTAGTCTTACCAGCATCCGGATGCGAAATAATCGCAAAGGTACGTCGTTTTTTTATTTCGTCTATTCTACTCATGTTGATCTCCTTACATTCTTCCTTCGCAGTCTTTTATGTCTGCATTATAATAATCGATTTAAATATGATATTTTTATCTGGGTTAATTGTTACTTATCCTATTTCTTTTTATTTATCTCATATCATATTTGCCTGTTCTATTTTAGGTCAAACAGTACTTATTATTATACAAAAATGTTTTTTTCGCAAGTATATATTTTTATTTTTTAAAAGAGAGCTAGGTTTTTTTAACCATAGCTCTCTTTTCTTAATTTGCTAGTACTTAGTTCATTATGGAATTGTTACTGTTATATCTCTGGTTGTTATAATATGTCTTGCGCCTTCTCCAAAATATACCAACTTATACTTTCCTGGAACAGAAGGTGCTTTTATTGTAGTTATTCCAGCATTTGTTGTAATATGTGACCAAGAATCATAACTTGCTTCACGAACTGTATAATCTACATCCTCCTTAAAAATAGCAATCCAATCTTTTCCTGTATTTGTATATGCTTTTGTAGCTACACGAATTTCACTATTCACACTATAAGTAGCTGATGGATCTACCAGATTGATTTTATTTTCAATCTCTTCATTTGGCTTAATCACAAAATCTACTTCTTCAGCTACATTATACGAACCATCTTCTGGTGTTAATACCCATTTATACTCTCCAGGTATAAGATATTTGTATGCTACTCTTGTTCCATGATCACAATTATCATTCGTCATATCCTTTAAACTATACGTATATCCTGATTGATGTGTCGCATCATTAACCATATACCAATAAATAGACGTTACAGAACCATCGGTAGGATCATTCTTTTTATAAAGTCCAACCCACACATTCTTGCTTTCTCCAACCGCTGTTACCTTGATATCTTCTCCCATCAAGTACTCTTTTTTATCGATATGCAGTTTTGTTTTTTCCTGCTCTTCTTTAGAAATGATCATGATATTCTTTTGTTTTAACACATTATATCCACCATCTTCTAACAATACTACTTTATAATTTCCAGCTGGAAGATTCTTGACATCATCCCAATTTGGTCGTTCTGTTGCTTTATGCGTTTCTCTTAAGCTTACAGCTTCTCCAGATTTATATGCTCCTTCATTTACGGTATACCAATAAATGGATGGTATACCACCATCAGATATTGCACCTACTTTATCATCCTCTTTGTAAATGCCAACCCAATCCGCTTTATCTCCGATTGCTGTTACCCAAATATCTTCTCCTTCCACATAGATATCCTTATCCGTTGAAATATTTTTTTCATTTACAACTGGGGCATCTCCTTTTATTGTAATATTCTTCTGTTGTAAAACATTATAACCGCCATCTTCAAGCAACAATACTTTATATTCACCAGCTGGTAAATCTTTTACTTCGCTCCAATCTGTTCGACTACTGTTTCCTTTTCCATTACGAATATTAAATGCTTGTCCTGATATACTATCAATACATACATAATACCAATAAATAGATTCTATGCCTTCATCCTTTGTCGAGCCAATAACATCATCCTTCTTATATAAGGCAACCCAATCATTTTTATTACCAACCGCTGTTACCATGATATCATCGCCATAATTATAAGTATCTTTATCTGTTGTTAATGTCTTTTCTACCGCTCCTTCTAATGATAATGTAGCTGTTCTAGTTTCTAATTCCTGTCCATAATAGAAGAAATGTACCGTTGCCTGTACTTTTTTTGCCTCTGTAACTTTATTATTAGTATAAGTCACTGTTACATTCTGAGGAAGTACTCCACTAATTTCTAAGCTTTGTTCTTCACCAGTATATTCTTTTACTGTATCTTTGTATACAATATTATCTAATCTAGGCAAACCAGACTTCTTACCTGTGTCAAGAATAGTAATCTCGACTACTTCATCCTTGCTGTAAGTTCCATTTTTTCCCATAAGGATAATCTCATATTTTCCTGCTGGCAAATCTTTTAATTCCGGACGATTTGCATTATACTGTCCAACTTCCTGTAATGCATATGTATTACCTGAAACTTGATTTCCATCATTAACATAATACCAGTAAACTGATGGAATACCTCCTTCACTTACATCTCCAACTATATCACCTTTCTTATAAATTCCTACCCATTGTGAATTATTAACTGCATTTGCTGTAATATAAATTTTTTCTCCAGCCTCATATACAGAACGGTTTGTAGTCATATCCCCAATCTGTAACTTCGCAGTACGTGTACCAACTAATTCTCCATTTTTATAAAAATTAGCTGTTGCCTCCTGAACCCCTTTTTCTGTTCGTTTATTATTTTCATATTGAACACTTACTCCTTTTGGAAGTTGTCCACTAATTAGCAATTCATGTTCTTTTCCATCTGCTAAAAATGATTTTCCATAGAATTTTATGCCATTAAGATTCACCTTGTCTTCCAATTCCTGTACAGGTTCTACTGTCTGACGTATAATATTTTTATCATTCCAAATGGAATCCCAGTCATAATTTTCAGAAAATGCATACATTAAATCTTTATATGATCTAATCTTTCCATTCGCAACAGTATGATGATATTTTACTGTTTCTTTTGAATCCATGTAATTACTATTTTTCCCTGGAACATTCACTATTCCTTTATCATAGTATGCAGCAGCATCTAAATATTCATTGGCAACTCTAAAACTATATTGCGTATCTATATATTTCCATACATCGTAAGAATATTTATTTTTTCCTTTGTTATCTTTTAATCCAAATGTAGCTCCTGCCTGAGTCTCAATATCATGATCAACCGCACGATAATAAATAATAGCATCTATACAATCCAGTATTGAAGTTTTATAATATGCAAATGCAACGTATGCAGCCTGCCTTCTTAAATCTCCTTCTGTTCCCAGATAACTAGAGCATCCAGACTCTGTAAGATACACGTCTCTCATTTCACCGTTACATTTCATGGAATCTTGTTCTAGATATTGTTCCAAAATTTCAAGATTTGAAAATGTCAAGTGTGTGCTGGTATTCATATTATCCGAAATACTATGAACCTTTCTTCCATTAATTGAATCATCTTCAAGACAATAACTTCCCGCCAAGCTATAAAAATAACAATGTGGAGAAAGGCCCCAGTTAAAGTCTCCCTCTTCTTTCGATTTTTTATTTAGCCAATCATAAATTTCTTTTGGTTTATATGTATTATAGTATTCAGCTCTCATCCAATCATGAGTTGTTGGAACCGTAACCGTAACCGTATCCATATATTTAGAAATAGCCATATGTGTAAGACGAAGAAGTCTTGAATATTCCTCCATATATACATCTAATGATGTTGCTTTATCTGAAATATTATTGTAATCATAAGCATAATCGATTTCATTACCCAAAACTACATTATTGATATGTCCATATTTTCCATCTTCTCTAGAATACCGTTCTGCCAAAAATTCTATTGCCGCAATCCAGTTCTCTACCCCTTCCCTGCTAGATGTATTAATTCCAGCAATAGAACCTTTATCACATCCTCCTTCATACAATAAAGATGCCGGATAATAGTCTTTCCATCCATTTACTCTGGAAGCACAAATAACCAAAGAAACTCCAATCCCTTTATCAGTATATGATCTTATTCTTCTATCAAAAGACTCCACATATCCTTTATTAAAATAGTAATTCTGTCCCTGCGAAGTCCACTCATAAGTACCTTCTTTTTCTGCATTTGTCAGCTTTCCATTTTTGTCTTTACCTGCTACAAGAAGATTAGGAAGATTTAAATTTATTACTGTGTATTTACTTCCCGTTTCTGTAACCATATCTTCTGAATCATCGCCAAATAATCCTTTTTTTGTATTAGCCGTAAATTTTTTAATTTTTCTTTCCGGCGTAATTTCACTTGGATAAATTGGTCCTTTTACAACACCCTTTTTAGAAACAATATAGTATTTACTATACAAACGATCATTACCTTTTACATCATAACGATCAATCGAAATCATTGTATCTGTTTGACATGCATAAACAGCGAGTTCCGTTCCCAAGACATCTGTATCTTTAGAAATTCCTGAAATTTTATCTCCTTCTGCATATTCATTTGGTGCTACTCGAATAAGACTTAATGTTCCGTCAGAATATTTTCCCACTCCATCAATATGAATATTAATCTTATCTTTCGTTACCTGTACATCCATTTTATCGGCTGTGCTATGCTTCTCTGTTGCTTTACAATATTTGCATATACCATTTACATATTCATGCTGTAACATTGGGATATCTCTTCCAACTTCATCCTTACATACAGAACATACTGTTGTTTCCCAACCAGTAGTTATACAGGTTGGCTTCTTTTCTACTTTCCATGTACCATATTTATGACCAGTTTCTTTTACAAAATCTTTTACAAGTGTGTGTTTACTATTTCTTTTACATGTATAAATAGTATATCCTTCACTATCACAAGTTGGTGCTATTACCTTTTTAGTATAAATATGCCCTAATGCATCTTGTTTATCTTCATAAATATCTTTACAATATTTACAACGATATTTTATAGTTCCTTCCTCTGTACAAGTTGCTTTTTTTTCAGACAATTTTCTCCAAGAATGTTTCTTATTTAATACTGAAAGATAAATCCTATAAGTTTTAGCTCCCGCTTTTGCTGTCAATAATACTTTTCCTGCCTTTTTTGTCTTTATCTTTCCTTTTTTAGAAATAGATACCACTTTTTTATTGCTACTTTTCCAGGTAATTTTTCCTTTTAATCCTACTGCTGTTACCGTTTCTTTTGTATCCTTACAACGCTTCAATTTTTTATCTGGAACAGTAACTTTACATTGATATTTTTTCTTTCCAATTTTGGCTGTAATATTAGCTGTTCCAGGATTTTTTGCTGTTACTTTTCCCTTATCTGAAACCCTAGCAACATTTTTATTAGAAGTAATCCATGATACTTTTTTAGAAGTTCCTTTAACTTTTAATTGTACCGTTTTACTTTTCAAAACAATGACATTTTTTTTATTTATTGCTGTTTTAGCTGCCTGTGTATGAATCGGATATAACATTGCTATACAGATTAATAACATTAACAGCCATTTCCCTTTCATATATCGTTTATTCATTACTTTCCTCCCCGTTTTAATCTACTTTTTATAGTTTAGTGCAACAAACATGGCTGAAGAAACATACTTACCATTCTCAAAATCACGTCCCAATACCATTACTTTATCTTTATAAACTTTAATAACATATCCATTAGACCCTTCGGTATATGAACCAACAATATCATCATAGCTACTCCATAAATAACCAACTGCTGCTGTATTAAATATGTTTGGAAGTTCTTCATCTCTTGCATACATACATTTCTCTGAGTTTAATTCCCAATGACTATGTCCATTAAACATCAGTACCTGCGGATATTTCTTCAAAATAGCTCTAAGCTGTTTTGCCTGTGCTGTTCCTTCTGAGCCTGCACCATCCCAATTTTGTCCCGGAAGACTTCCAGCCACTGTATTATATAAAGACTGATGCAACATAACAAATACTGGCTTTTCTGGATTGGCAGCAGTATCTTTAGCCAGAAGCTCATCAAACCATTTCAACTGTGCTTCTGATAAATCAGCTCTTAACCCTTGCTTTTCTGATCCCAGAAAAATATAATGATATCCATTTATCATTCTATCATAATATACTTTACCCGTACCTGTATTTGCGTATTTAATAAATAACTCTGCTTGTGTCTTATAATCATTTGCCGACAAATCATGATTTCCTACTGCCATATAAATATCAGGAAGTCCTGAAACCTGTGAATATATTTTCTGCATATTTTTATATTCAGATTCTTTACCTGTATCAGCAATATCACCATTAATAATAATTGCCTTACTATCTGGAGAATTCTTCTGTACATCTTCCAGCATCTGTTTGAAATGCTGATTATTTTTATAATTAATATCTGTTTCACCCATACTTCTATCTGTAATATGGACATCACTTACCATTTCAAATTCTGTGATTGGCTTTTCGTTGCTAAATTTGAAATTAGATCCTTCTGGAAGTTTTACTTCTGTATATTGTGATGAAGTTCCATAAGTATTTGTTGTATACACTAATAATCTGGTTGCCCCTTCTGGAATAATAGTATTTTCATACATTTTAAATTCTGTAGTTTCTCCAGAAATTTTAAATTTAGCTAATGATGTATAATCGCTCAGTGGTCCATCATCATCTGCCCAATACATTATGACATCAGAAGAAGCGTGATCTGCTTTGTTAAGAGTTACTGTAACTTTTCCGTTTGCCAATCCACTTCCTGGTTTATCCAATACATATTCTACAGTGGCTGGCGCCATTGGCTGATTATCTCCTTCCACCGCAAAATCAATTTGTTCAGCAGCTTCATATTTTCCGTCTTTAAAAAGCAAGGCTTTATATTCTCCAACTGGAAGATTTTTATATTGTGATCTTTCCGCATTATAGTAACCTATTTTATTTATAGCATAAGCCTTTCCTGAAGAATGACCATCTTTTGCTACATAATACCAATAGATAGACTTAACTCCGCCAGCTTCACTTTCATTTGGAAGATCATTTTTTGCATAAATTCCTACCCAATCTGCATCGCTTCCCTTTGCTGTTACCATAATTCGTTCACCAGGACCATAAACTTTTTTGTTCAATTGAAGTTTTGCCTCTCCATTATCTTTGATTTTAATATAAGAGAAATCATCCACATCGTAATTTTCATTTTTAAATAAAATCACCTTATATTTTCCCGCTGGAAGTGTAAATAATTCATTTCTTCCTCTGAAAGACTCCTTTTGAATAATATATGGTTTTCCTGACTGATGGGAAGAATCTGACACATTGTATCTATAAATAGGAGATACATTTCTTACCGAATCTACTTCTGCATAAATCCCTACCCATGCATCATCATCACCCTGTGCCGCAACTTTAATATCCTCACCTTCTACATAGATATCTTTATCTGTAAAAATTCTTTTTTGCTCTGTCTTCCAAAGAATCTTCTCTGTTTTTTCTGCTCCACAAACTTTACATGTAAATCTTTTTTCGCCATCTTCCTCCGGAGAAGCTTCTTTAACAACTCTTCCCTTATTCCAATTATGTCCTCCAGCCTTCACATAATCAGAGCGGTAAGTATGTGCTTTATTATATTTACATACATACTGTGTATAACCTCTTTGCATACACGTAGGTGGCACAACTTTCTTTATAAAATTATGTCCTAATTCATCAATATATTTTTTATATTCCTTATCACAATCTGTACATTTGTACTCAATAATTCCTTCCTTATCGCAAGAAGCTTTTTGCTTTATATGCTGCATAAAATTATGTTTATGGACATTAGGTTTCACTATAATCTTACAACTAAGTGTTCCCTGCTTTATTTTAGCTGTAACAGTCGTTTTTCCTGGTTTTACACCCACTACTACACCTTTCGATGAAACTCTGGCTATCTTAGTGTTTTTACTTTTCCATTTAACATTATCTTTATTTTTTAATACTGACAGTTTATAATATTCATTTTTTCCTATTGTTTTTACTTTTTTACTAATTACTGATTTTTGTACCTTAACTAATATTTTATATGTTTTTTTTCCGGCTCTGGCTGTTACCGTCGCTTTTCCAGCCTTCTTTGCCTTTATCTGTCCTGAAGAATTAACTCCCACACAAGATTTGTTCGAAGAAGTCCACTTTATCCGTCCTTTTAATCCGGTCTTCTTTACGGATATACTATTCCCCTTACACAAACTATACTGTGCATTTACTATTGTCTTTTTTGCTGCCTGTGTCACCAAGTTAAATGGTAAACATAAACTTAGCACCAACAAAATGGCAACGATTTTTTTCCCTTGTTTCATTTTTCCTCTCCTCCTTTTATTTATGAAATTTTTCTTCATAATATTAAATAATTTTATCATAACTTTCTTCTATATTCAATATTTTTCCATATTACACCAAAAAAAGAAGCTTTCCTTCACAAAATAGTATCTTTTATTACTATTTCATAGATGCAAGAACTTCTTTTTCTTGTTATTCTCTTATTTCATTGCTCTATCAAATTCCTTCATATACTTTATCACAACAAATATACATAATAATGCCGCCACTACTGCTATCATGCCACCAGCAATTCCGATATAGGAAATGGACAGATGGGTACAAATACTTCCTCCAATCCATGTCCCGCTTCCGATTCCAAGATTATAGATTCCAGAATAGATTGCCATTGCTACAGAGGAAGCCGCTGCCGGTGCATAAGTAATAATTTCTGATTGAAATGTCACGTTAAATGCCATAACTGCCATACCCCAGAATGCACATAATAAAACAACCGCCATATGTGCTTTTGATATCGGATATAATAAAAGTAATGCTGCCGCCACACTGATCATTACCAGTTTTACGAAAAGATATTTATTCTTGTCATAATAATGGGAAAATAAAAAACTTCCCAAAAGACCTGCGGCACCAAATATAGTAAGTGTTGTTGTAACCCAGTTAGCAGAAAGACCAGCCACCTTCTGTAAGAATGGTTCAATATAACTATATCCCGTATAATACGATGTGGCAAATAAAAAGGTAACAAGAAAAATTCCCATCAGCGTTTTATTTTTAAAGATTTCCGGCATCTGTTTTATGGAGAAAGACTCTCCGCCCGGCACTTTCGGGAATACAAAAATCAGGTAAGCGGTTGTGATAAAAGCAATGATTCCTACACAGAAAAATGCCATATTCCAGCCCATATGAAGTCCGATAATTCTTCCAAGCGGAAGGCCTAAAATCATCGCAATTGAAGTGCCTGTTACAACCATACTAAGTGCCATCGAACGGAACTTTTCTGACACCACACTGACCGCTGTCGGAGAAGCAATTGACCAGAATACCGAATGCGTACAAGCTACGCCGATACGTGATATCATTAACATTCCATACGAAGCAGAAAAAGCGGACAACATCTGGAAAATTCCAAAAAGTGCAATCGTTCCTAACAAAAGTCTTTTAAAATCAATCTTATTCAATAGAAGCATCAACGGCAGAGACAGTAACATAACGATCCATGAATATACTGTAATCAGTACCCCCGCATGTGCCTCTGTAATATGAAAGCTGTCGGCAATATCTGTCAACAAACCAATCGGCATAAACTCTGATGTGTTAAATATGAATGCTGAGACTGTGATACCAAGCAGTGGCAGCCATTCTTTAAGTGTCATTTTACTTTGCATAATAATTCCTTTCTAAATAGTAATTTGCCGTAGCCAAAGACAGTCTTCTGAAAGATAAATAAAGCATATTTGTGGCCTCGGAACAAGGTTTGAACGTTCGCGCATCCAAGCAAATATTCAAACCACAGCGACTAAAGTCACAAATATGCTTTATTTATCTTTCAGAGGATGTCTCCCCCTGCCTATAGCAAATATTATTTATTCTGCAATGCCTTAGTTACCAAAGCAGCAATCTCATCTACCTTCCATGCTGGCTGTGTAGATGCAGAAATCTTATTGCCTCTCTCCCAGATTCCCTGAGCAGATGCAGATTCTTTTGGTTTATACTCTTCGCTGTCATCTTTCCATGCTGGCTGTGTGGAACTGGATACTGTTGTTGGCTTTGGCAGTGGTTTGTTATAGAACTCAAGGTTCTCTGTTAATTCTTTCTTTACCAGAGCTGTGATTGCATCAAGATTCCATACTTTCTTTGTCTCAGCAGAAAGTCCACCTGGTGTATCTGTCACATCCCATGCGCCCTGTGTACCTGCTGCCGGTTTACGAGGAGCTTCGTCTTCGTCTTTCTTCCATGCTGGCTGTGTAGAACTGGAAATTGTTGTTGGTGCAGGAATTGGCTTATTAGAAAATGCAACTTTTACGTTGCTGGCTTCTAATGCCTTTGTTACAAGTGCTGCGATTTCCTGTACATTCCATTTCTCCTTTGCTAAAGAAGAAACACCGCCCGGTGTATTTGTGCTGTCCCATGCTCCCTGTGTTGCTGCAGATGCTTTCGGAGCCATGTCTTTTGACCAGGATGCTGAAGTTGCTGTAGAAGCTTTTGTTGGCTTTGGACGTGCAACATTAGAAAATGCTAGCTGGTTCTCTTTGAGAATCTCCATTACCTGGCTATGAATCAGCTCCTGTCTCTTGTTATCTATCATGTCTTTCTACCCCTTTCCCAATATGTATACTTTGGTTTTCTGGTTATGGTGACATCCTCCCCACCTATAGAGGTCGGTTCTCGTTCGATAGCACCGTTGTGCTAAGCATAAGCGAGCTACCCCCGTGTTGTCCCACGGTTGTGTTATGTTATATAAACTGCGGCTATTCAAAGCAAAAAATAAGCATCGCAAATGCGATTCCATGAATTATTTCTGAATAGTCATATTTATTTTATTATAGCACTAATCTAAAGAGAGGATATATGAAAATTGCTGTCTTATTACTGAAATATATTGACTCTTTGCACAGCAGTTTCTTTGATAGTATTACTTATTGCGAACTTACAGTATATTTCCATTATTTGTCTTTTTCTGATAACAAATCTATGATTTCCTCTCGGATTAAATAATGTTCTGCTGTCTCCTTACCTTCTATAATATCCTCTGCAAGTTTTGCCTTCTTTCCCTGCAAATGAATAATTTTTTCTTCTATCGTATCCTTGGTAACTAATTTGGATAATTCTTCTGCAGTGGCGTCTACCTTGCCTGTGGCAAATCAGAATATATTATCGCTTGATTCCCCACAATTTTCTTACTTTCATACATTGCCGCATCCGCCTCATGATATAGCGTATCAAAAGTTGCTCCATCTTTATCTGAACATAAAGAAGCTCCCAGACTCACATTAATTTTCTCTCCCTGCATTTCCGGTATGGAAATCTTATCTATTTGCGTAAATAAACGTTTGAAAAATGATTCCGCTTGTGCTTTATCTGGCATTCCTGGAAGATACATCGCAAATTCATCGCCTCCAAGCCGCATGACAATATCATTCTCACGGCAGGCTCGCTGAAGGACTGCTGCAAGCTTAATGAGAACGGTATCTCCAACGGCATGTCCATATGTGTCATTGATTTTTTTGAATTTATCACAGTCTAAAAGGCAGAACAGGCCACCTTTCTTTTTTTCAAGGAATTCTGTAATCTTTCGCTCCCCGCTTCCACGGTTATTAATACCGGTCATGGAATCTGTTTCGGAAAGATACAGTAGCTTTTTCTCCCGGCGTTTCTGTTCGTCAATAACTTCCACACAGTAAAGAACGTGCCACGGACGGCCTTTTTCATCGCTATCTACTTTGATAAAGCGCTCGCGGCACCATCCGGAAACTATACCTATAAATTCATGAACGATTGTGTTTGTTTCCATTAATCGTCTGTCTAATGTTGATAAGTCCACAAACTCCAGTACACTTGATAAATACATTTCTGTACAGAAGTATTTCATAGTTGTATATATTCTTTTTGAAAAATTCTCCTGATCAAACTCTTCACATTCTTTTTCTATATGTTTTGCATTTTTTATCTGCTCATACTTTCCTGTTTTTATATCAATTAAATGCATACATAAATAAATCTCAGAAAGTGCTGAGTAACTGCTCATACTTGCGTTATATTGCTCTTTTTGAAATGTATTTCTTATTTTTAAAAGAGAAATCAACATGGTTCCGATCATATCTAAAAACATTGTTAATGCATTGTAATCTACAGCCGGTGGATTATCTACACCGAAAAATCCCCTTATCTGCCCTTTATGGCGCAATGGGCTGACAACTACTTTACAAACATTCTGGTACTTGAGCATATTGTAAGATACCTGATGTACTCCTTTTAATTCTTCAACATCAGAAATAATAACACTTTTTCCCTCATCAAAAGTATCATACCACCAATCAATTACTTCCATATTCACACCCTGCAAATGCTCAATCTGCGGAGTAATTCCTTCTGCACACCATTCATAAGTATTATTTGTTACATGATGCTCCTCGTCATCCTCAAAAATATAAATTCTGTCAGACCCGATATGTTTTCCAAAAAAACTGATAAATTCATTAATTTGTCCCTCGGGAGTATCGTATTCAAGTGCTGAACGCAGTGCCTCATTAATAATTGTTTCGTATTTCTTGATTGACTTCATATATTCCGCCCCTCCCATTATACTTTTGTAAATATTTTTTCTTGATCTACATATATCTTTTCTTAGGTACGCCTGCCAGAAAATCTTTTAAGAATATTCTTGTTCAATTCCTCTGTTTTATCATAAGATGTGTCTATAGCAATTAAAAATACTACTATAATTAAAAAGACAAAAAACAATATATCCTATCATAGTTTCTGGATAATTTTTCATTCTTATCTTATTTTCTCTATAAAGGTCCTAATAATATAGTATAAAAAACTATTTACCTAAAGTATATTTAAAAAATGCTTTCCAGTCTTTTTTAATGCAGACACTCTCTATTTATAGCAAAATTATTCATCTACTCTTTTCAAAGCACACACACTCTCCACATGAACCGAGTGGCTGAACTGATCTACCACAGATACCTTCTCCAAGGTATATTTTTCCTCACACAGCATCTTTAAATCTCTTGCTAATGTTGCCGGGTCGCAGCTTACATAGACAATGCGCTTCGGTGCCATATCGAGCATTGTGTTTAAGAGCATCGCATCACAGCCCTTTCTTGGTGGATCAACAACGATGACATCTGGATGAATCCCAGTCTTTTCATACTGTGCAGGTACGACTTCTTCTGCCTTTCCAACGAAAAATTCAACATTATCCATATGATTTAATGCGGCATTTCTCTTGGCATCATCGATGGCTTCTTTAATGATTTCTACACCGTAAACCTGCTTTGCTTTCTGCGCCAAAAAGAGGGAAATAGTTCCGATTCCGCAGTATAAATCCCACACAAGTTCCTGCCCTTTCAGCTCAGCGTACTCTAATGCTTTAGAATAAAGAACCTTTGTCTGCTGTGGGTTTACCTGATAGAAAGAAAGCGGCCCAATCTGATATTTAATATTACCGATATAATCTTCAATATAATCCTGGCCCCATACAGTCTCACAGCGAAGTCCCAAAATTTTATTTGTCTTATCAGTATTCGTGTTTACGATAATACTTGTCATTCCCTCGATTGTTTTTAAGTCATCTACAAGTTTATCAATATGTTTCAACTGCTTTTTCGTACCATTTACAATAAGACATACCATAATCTCGCCAGTAGTAAATCCTATGCGGGTTAAAATATGGCGCACCAAACCGCTGTGATTTTTCTCATCATATGCAGAGATCTTATTTTCTTTCATATAAGTAAGAACTTTTTCAACAATCGGGTGAGTTACTTCTGCCTGAATCGCACAATTTGTATTGGCCACGATGGAGTGGGTACGGCCCGCATAAAATCCGGCAACAAGGTTCCCCTCTTTGTCATAACCAACAGGAAACTGTGCCTTATTGCGGTAATGCCACGGTTCTTCCATTCCGTATACCGGCTCCATCTTCTGCTCAATATCTTCTTTTCCAAAACCGCCTATACGCATCAGGCAGCCTTCCACAAGACTCTTTTTAAAAGAAAGCTGTTTCTCATAAGAAATCTGCTGTAACTTACAACCTCCACACTGTCTTGCGACCGAACATGGCGGGGTTACTCTGTCTTTTGATGGTGTTACAATTTCTACCAGACGGGCATAACCGTAATTCTTTTTTAATTTTGTTATGGAAACTCTCACTTCATCACCGATTACCGTGTCTTTAACAAAGAAAGGGAAGCCCTGGTACTTGCCAAGACCTTCCCCTTCCTTTGTAAAATCTTCGATTGTAAGTGAAATTTCCTGATTCTTTTTCAAATTCAACTTCTGTTCTGATTTCACTTTATTATTCAATCCTTTTCTCCTAAATGACTTGTCGCTCTGATATTGCTTTCAAATAATTTATTGTAACCTTTCCACTCACCGCTCTGACGGCTCTCTTCTGCAAGTGCTTCAATAAACGTCTCCATCTTTGCATCAGTATTATCTGCAAAATTAAGGGCTAATGCCTCAATTAATGCCGGCTTCTTAGGAGAACCGTATTCTAACTCACCGTGATGTGCTAAGATACAGTGCTTTAATTCATTCGCCAGCTTCGCTGGGAAACCATTAATATTTCTAATCTTCTCATCAATCATCATCGTTCCCATTACGATATGGCCGACCAGCTGTCCAACATCTGTATAATCGTTCTCCGGGAAATCAGAAAGCTCATCAATCTTTCCGATATCATGACAGATTGCTGCTGTAATAAGTAAATCTTTATTCAAAACCGGATACTGCGTACAATAAAAATCACACAGTTTCGTTACGCTTAATGTATGCTCTAACAGACCGCCCATAAATCCATGATGTACTCTTTTCGCTGCAGAATGTGCCTTGAACTTGGCTGCAAATTCCTTATCTCCAAAGAAAGCAACTAATAGCTGTCTTAAATAAATGTTCTGTACATGATTCACATAGGAAGATAATTCCTTAAACATTCCGTCAATACTCTTGCTGGAACATGGGATATAATCCTCCATTGCAAATTCGCCCTCTCTGGCTTTACGCAGTCTTCTGACATTGAGCTGCGGACTGCCCTGAAAGCTTGTGACATTACCCTCTACACGGATGTAATCCATCTGTTCAAAATTCTCGATTCCATTATTCAAATCCCAGATTTTTGTGTCAATGACGCCAGTCTTATCCTGCAAAATCATGGAATAATAAGTCTTTCCCGCTTTTGTCTTCGCAATATTTTTTACTTTACAAAGGTACACTTCAGAGACATTATCTCCTTCTCTGAGTTCATTAATATAACGCATATACGTTTCCTTTCTAATCCATCTCTTTAATTACTTCACATATTATAGCTTAAATTTAATAGGCTGACAACCAAGAAAATGCTCTATTTCGCAGATTTTTCCGCATTTTTAAAGGCTTTACGCCCCGTCTTCATTGACAAATGAAGTATTTCATGTCACAATTACTTTTGCATTAAATTAAGGAAAGGAATAGTCCGGCACAGTATCGGACTGTAGGTAAGCATTATGATTAGAAAACACATTATTGCACACGGCCGCGTACAGGGCGTTGGTCTTCGCTTTACAGTAACCGGTTTTGCAAAAAAGTACAATGTGACGGGTTGGGTCCGCAATCTCTATGATGGTACGGTAGAGATGGAAGTCCAGGGACTAGACCACCGTGTGGAACTCTTTTTACAGGAGTTATCCTCTGATCGGCCAGGTGGGAATCGCTTCATCCGCATTGACAAATTGGACATTACAAATATTCCTTCTGTAAATGTAGCAGATGAAAAGGGCTTTCGGGCTCGCTACTAACAAGTTAATCTAATATTATCAATATATGAAAATCTTATTCAATCATAACTTACGCAGTAAAACTATGTACAAACTATATACTATCTGGATTATTTCTCTTTACATAGCTCTGCAATATGTTTTCCTGCATAATGCATCCATCACAAATTAAGATGCATATCAAGATTGAACTTAAATTTTTGAGAGGATTTTATTTATGAATACAAAGGCACTAATCACATTAGAATATGATAAAATCATTAAAAAGCTGGAGACTTTTGCTTCTTCGACCATGGGAAAGGCACTCTGTAAAGACCTGCTTCCCTCCTCTGATTACGAAGAAATCTTGTCAGCACAGACAGAAACAAAAGATGCACTGACCCGGCTTTATAAGACGGGTTATCTTTCTTTTCAGGGACTTTCTGATATCCGTCCACATTTAAGATTATTAGAAATTGATTCCACATTAAATACAAAGGAGCTTCTCGATATTGCCCGTCTTCTTTCTATTACAGCACAGGCTGTAGAATACGGCGATACGGAAGATGACATAATGGCATACGACTCCTTAAACAGCTATTTTGGAGAACTTGATTCATTAGAATTCCTTTACCAGAGAATTACACAGTGTATTTTATCTGAGGATGAGATCAGTGATGATGCCTCTTCCGCATTAAAAGACATTCGCCGCGAAATCAAACAGACAAATATCTCCATCCACAATAAGCTGACTTCTGTTATCAACTCACAAAATAACAAGACAATGCTTCAGGATGCGCTGATTACCGTCCGTAATGGCCGTTACTGTGTTCCTGTAAAAACAGAATATCGTAACGCCTTTCCGGGTATGATTCACGATCAGTCTTCTTCCGGTTCTACACTTTTCATCGAGCCGATGGCCGTTGTCCAGTTAAACAACCATTTGAAAGAATTAGATATTAAAGAAAAAATGGAAATCGAAAAGATTCTCCAGTCTTTAAGCGCACAGGCCGCTTCCTGCAGCCGTGAATTAGAGGAAAATCAGAAGATTCTGACAAAGCTTGATTTCATTTTCGCAAAGGCAAAATATGCAAAAGAATATCAGGGAACCGAACCGATTTTCAATACAGACGGAATTGTAGATATCAAGCAGGGCCGTCATCCATTACTTGACCCGAAAAAAGTCGTTCCAATCCATATTTATATTGGCGAGGACTTTAATATGCTTCTGCTCACCGGACCAAATACTGGTGGTAAGACCGTTTCCTTAAAAACAGTCGGTCTCTTCCAGCTTATGGGACAGGCAGGACTCCACATTCCTGCATTTCAGGGTTCCCGCCTTGCTGTATTTTCTGATATTTTTGCAGATATCGGAGATGAGCAGAGTATTGAGATGAACTTATCCACATTTTCATCTCATATGACGAACCTTGTCCACATTTTAGACGAAGCTGACCCCAATTCTCTCGTTTTACTCGATGAATTATGTGGAGGAACTGACCCGACAGAAGGTGCGGCACTTGCCATTGCCATCTTAGATGACCTGCATACAGGAAAGATTCGTACAGTTGCAACAACACATTACGCTGAGCTAAAAATGTACGCAATGGACACACCTGGCGTAGAGAATGCCTGCTGCGAATTCGACCTTGAGACTCTTTCTCCAACTTACCGCCTTTTAATCGGTATTCCTGGAAAAAGTAATGCCTTCTCCATCAGTGAACGTCTTGGCCTGCCAGACTACATTATCGAACAGGCACGCTCCCAGATTGATGCGACTGCCATTGACTTTGAAAACATGCTCTCTGAATTAGAGAAAAACAAAGCTGAAATTGAAAAAGAACAGGATGAACTTTACAAGACAAAACAGGAAATCGAGAACTTAAAGAACAGCCTGAAAGAAAAACAGGATGACATTAAAGAAAAACGAGACAAGATGCTCCGTGATGCCCGCGAGGAAGCACGAAACATTCTCGAAGAAGCCAAGGAAGTTGCTGATGAATCCATTCGTAAATATCACGCATGGGGACAGCATCCAAAGCAGAACAACATGAAAAAAATGGAAGCACAGAGAAGTGATCTCCGAGGCCGCATGAGTAAGCTTGACAAAAAGCTCGCCTATAAGGCAAAGAAGTCTTCCACTATCTCCGATCCTTCTGACTTCAAAGTAGGCGATTCCGTATTTGTAACAACACTTTCCTTAAATGGAACTGTAAAAGAAGCTGCCAACAAGGATGGAGACCTTGTAATCCAGATGGGCTTCTTAAGTTCTGTAGTAAACTACAAAAACTTAGAACTTCTCGCTCCAGAAAAAGCACCGAAACCACAGCATCAGCCAAAAGACCGCTACAGTATCAATAAGGCTGCAACAATCAATCCGGAAATCAACCTTCTCGGAAATACTGTGGATGAGGCAATCGCCCGCCTTGAAAAATACCTCGATGATGCTATGATTGCCGGACTTACTTCTGTCCGGGTTGTTCATGGAAAGGGAACTGGCGCCTTACGAAAGGGAATCCACGAGTATCTCCGTAAACTGAAGTTTGTGAAGTCCTATAAGCTTGCAGAATTCGGCGAAGGGGATGCCGGGGTAACAATCGTAACTTTTAAGTAAATACTAGTTTTTAGAACTAAACAGACGCCGCTACAAAGAAAATTGCAGGCAGTTGCTCAAAAAAACAAAGAGAAGGAGTATTCTAAGCTTGATTTTGTTCCGTTGCGCTAAACGTTCCATCCTGCCTGATAAAACAACCTTGCTCGAAAACGAGCTCGCAAGGTTACAGTCAGGATTCCACAGCGCAAAGTCACAAAATTCAATCTTAGAATACTCCTTCTCTTTGCTTTCTTTTGAGCAATCCGATAAAGGATATATATGTAGCGGCTAGCTACTTCAAGTCCTACTAGTCAGTTGAAAGACAGCTCCCCAAAAAAGCCCATAGCCTATATTTGTGGTCTTAGCGAAGATTGAATGCGAACCTTTAAGGAATATTTAAACCACAGCGATAGAGTCACAAATATAGGCTATGGGCTCTTGGGGGGGGGAGCGTCTCCCTTGCCTGCGGCAACTCAGATTTACCATTCGTATTTGTGGAGTTGTCCTTCGAGTTCCAGTTCTTTGAACCCCTGCTGTCTCAGTGCTTCATACAACACAATTGCTACAGAGTTTCCAAGATTCAGTGAACGGATATGATCAAGCATTGGGATACGAACAGCGGTTTCTTTATGTTCGAGTAAGATTTCTTCCGGGATTCCGGCGCTTTCTTTTCCGAACATAATGTAGCATCCGTCTTCGTATTCTACATCTGTGTATGTCTGTTTTGACTTTGTGGTTGCCATGTAAATTTTTGCTCCGGGATTTTTCGCAAGAAAGTCTTCAAAGTTTACATAGGTGCGGACATCTAATTTATCCCAGTAATCAAGTCCGGCACGTTTGAGCATTTTGTCGTTGATTTTGAAGCCAAGTGGCTCGATTAAATGAAGAACACTCCCTGTTGCTACGCAGGTTCTTCCGATATTTCCAGTGTTGGCCGGCATTTCCGGCTCATGTAATACGATGTTTACCATAATTTATTCCTCTATATTTCTTATTTACTACTATTACAGATTTTTCTCTTTACGTAATCTTTCCACAAAATTAGCCAGACGACCTAATGCCTCTTTTAATTCTTCGATAGAATAAGCATAGGATACTCGAAGGAATCCTTCTCCGCAGTCTCCAAATGCTGTTCCCGGAATGATGGCTACTTTTTCTTCGCGTAAGAAGCGGTTTGCAAATTCATCGGAGGTCATGCCAAATTCTTTGATGCATGGGAACATGTAAAATGCGCCTTCTGGCTCGAAACATTTCAATCCCATTTCGGAGAAGAGTTCTAAGACAAATCGACGGCGCTGATTATATGCATTTCGCATAATCTGAACGTCTTCCTCCCCGTTTGTCATTGCTTCGATTGCTGCGTACTGGCTTGTTGTCGGTGCTGCCATAATCGCAAACTGATGAATCTTTAATATTTGCTGCATGATAAGTTCCGGACCCGTGGCAAATCCCATTCTCCATCCGGTCATGGCAAAGGATTTACTGAATCCATTGATGATAATCGTTCTGTCTCTCATTCCTGGAAGAGAAGCGATAGAACAGTGATTCTGTCCATAAGTAAGTTCTGCATAAATTTCATCAGAAATGACATACAGATCTTTTTCTTTTACGATTTCGGCGATCGGCTCTAAGTCTTCACGGGTCATAATCGCACCTGTCGGATTGTTTGGATAGGATAAAATCAGAATCTTTGTCTTATCGGTAATTGCTGCAAGTAATTCTTCTGGCTTTAACTTAAAGTGATTCTCTTCTTTTAAGTCAATTGTTACAGGCACACCGTCCGCTAACTTCACGCATGGGAGATAAGAGACGAAAGCTGGCTCTGGCAAAATAACTTCGTCTCCCGGATTCAGCATCGCACGAAGAGCAAGATCAATTCCCTCACTTCCACCGACAGTCACAACGATTTCGTGGGCAGGATCGTAAGTAAGTTCATATTTACGATACATGTAGTGTGCGATTGCTTTTCGAAGTTCTAATAATCCGGCATTGGATGTATAGAAAGTACGTCCTTTTTCTAAGGAATAGATACCTTCCTCACGGATATGCCACGGAGTATCAAAGTCCGGCTCACCTACACCAAGGGAAATAGCATCTGGCATTTCCTGTACTAAATCAAAAAATTTACGGATTCCTGAAGGTTTCATCTGTACTACTTTATCGGATAAAGGATTTCTCATGGTGTCACCTTCATTCTGTTTGCCGGCTCTTTATCTATAAGAATCATACCGTGATCTTTATATTTTTTCAGGACGAAATGTGTTGCTGTACCGGCAACTGCTTCTAATGTAGAAAGCTTTGTGGAGACAAACATGGAGACTTCTTTTAAAGTTTTACCCTCTAAAAAGATAGCAAAATCAAAAGCTCCAGACATCAGATAAATGGACTTTACTTCCGGGTAGTTTGTGATTCTCTCTGCCAGCTTTTCAAATCCCTGTCCTCTCTGTGGGGTAACACGCACTTCGATAAATGCTGTTACTTTCTCTGTGTCTGTTTTATCCCAGTTAATAAGGGTAGGATATCCGCAGATGATTCCCTCATTCTCCATTTTTTCGATTTCTTCTAATACAACACTCTCATCGGTTCCAAGCATAATTGCCAGGTCGTGTAAATCTATTCTGCTGTTATTTTCCAGCATTCGTAAAATTTCATGACGCATAATTTTTCTCCTTTATCTAATTTACTTTATAATACTCATCCATCTTCGGCGGCTCTAAGAAACGAGCCTCATCATCATAGCGAATCAGTCTGTCATTTCCTGCGGTCGTCTGTCCAATCACTGCCGCCTGCACTCCAGCATTTTTCAACTGCTCGACAATTCTGGCTCCATTTGCACAGGCAAGAAGCAATGTTCCGCCGGACCGAAGCATATATGGATTTAAATTAAAATATTCGCATACTTCTATCGTATGCTGCTTGATCGGTATATTTTTAAGATCAATAGACAGCCCGACATTGGCTGCCGCTGCCATTTCCCAGAGTGCGGCAAAAATACCGCCTTCCCGCACATCATGTACAGAAACAACTTCTTTTTCCTGTAAAATGTCCTCTACTGCCGTCATAGAGCCATCATCAAATAAATGCTTTGCCGCCTCAACATAGGACGGTGCGTATCTTTCTTCTAATCGTTTCGCATACTCGGCCGCAAGCATAGCCGCACCTTCTCTGCCGACCGTTCCTGCAACAACTAAATCTAAATCCGCATTCACTACAGCTACCTGCTTTGTGTTTCCCTTACTATCCGCTATGCTCTCCTTGCTTACTACAATGTTCTCCTTATTTCTCGTAATACTTCCCATTGCAGTAACCGATAAAATAAGTGTGCTGACATACGGTGACACCGCTGTATGCCCGGAAAGCACTAAAATATTTTCCTGCATACAAAGGCTGTCGATTTCTTTTATCAATGCCTTTAACTGTTTTTCCTCTGCTTCTTCCGGCATAAGAATACTGAGCGAAATCGCTTTTGGGGCTGCTCCCGCCGCTAACATACTATTTACCGCCCCATAGACAGCTCTTTTTGCAGCAAATGTCCAGCCTTCCACCGGATTTACTGCCATTGCCACACCGTTTTTTCCCGAAAATCCCTGTGTAAACTCTGGCATAAATTCCGGTATAAAAAGAACTCCGGCATCCTCGCCGGATGCCGGAGAGCCTTGTTCACTGTGGTTATGCAACTGTCTTAGTACCGAGCGTTTTAAAATACTCTCTTTTACCTTTCCTATCCGCATAATATACTCCCACAGCGGAAGCAGGCTTATCGCCTACTCCGCCTTATTTGCTCCCTCTTTATTATTTCCTGTTGTGCCTGTGCCACTTTCCGTCTTATCTCCTGCCTTTGCTGTCTCATCTTTCTTCTGCGTCGTTGGCTTTGGCACTTCCTTTTTCTTTGTTCCGACACGGACAACGGATGGAGTGGACATATAAGAACTGGAATTCACCTGCGTTCTCTTCGTCTCTTTTCCATCTATGTATACAACCTTCCACAGTCTTGCTGTGTAACCAGTACGTCCATTGGATTCTACAACTCGCTTGCCCTCTTCCATCGTGTTATCCTTGATTACTTTTTCGGAAGGACCTCTTGTAGAAACAGTCTCGGATACATACTCTACCTTTCGGTTTGAAGCACGATATTCCTTACCGTAAATAGTAAATGTAATGCTGCTTCCTCCAGCTACTCCCTGAATATATACCGGATGATCAAGATTATTGGTAAACTTCAGATCCTTATCTGTTCCGGAAATCGCCGCATCCGCAGATAATGGAACATAATGTACCGTCATTGAATGATTCGATCGCTCTGTTACATTTAACTCTGCTCTTAAAACCGCATTGTAAAGTGTTGTAGATACCTGGCAGATTCCTCCACCATAAGTCTGCACTGTCTGTCCATTCGAATAAGAACCTGCAAGATGGTATCCATTATCCGCTGTAAATGGTGCTACTTTTGAATAAACAGAGAAAGAATCTCCCGGATACAGTAAAGTTCCGTTAATCAGGCTTGCTCCATTCTCTACATTAGCGCATCTTCCAGAAGCAGAGCCTGCATAAGATGTTGTAAATGTTCCAAGCACATCTTTAATTGCTGAAAGCTCCTTCTTCGTATGCTTTGCTTTATCTAACGTATAATCCATCGGAAATACAACAGACTTGTGATTCCAGTCTTTTTTGCTAAAGACTTCTGCAAGCTTGTCTGCATTTGCCTCAAAGTCGATATCTACACCATCTACCTGCTTTGTGATAACAAACTTTCCGTCTTTTCTTGTAATAGTGGCATCCTTTTTCTTTGCAAGAAACTTCTTCGCCTTCTTCTTAACAACCTTCCTCGTCTCTGCCTTATCTACAGAAAAGGTAAGTGGAAAATCCATCCCTTCCTTTTCAAGCTTTCTTACTTCAATGACACGCTTAAAGACATTCCCTGTCTTTCCAAAATCATATGCTTTCTCTACCACATCTATATTTGTACATTTCAGACCAATATCGGAAAGAGCAAATGTACTCTCTTTCTTTTTCACCTGCAATGTAACCGTTTCCTGCGATACCTTATCTATATATTCCTGTACTTTTGCCTTTGCCTCTTCCTGTGTCATTCCGCCGACAGACATCCCCTGAATTGTCATTCCCGGATAGATTGCGTCAATATTAATATACTTGGAATAATAATAATAAAACGCCGCCCCGCCGCCTGCTAAAATAAGAAGAAGCAATACAAGTATGATAATCCCTACTCTTTTTTTCATATTGCACCCTTTTACTTTCTTAAAATTCTATTAAATAAAACATCATTCTACCCTATAGATCATGATTTATTTAATTCATTTCTCTCATTCATATTCAAAAACTCTGATGTGTTTTTGAATCCTACATCATCATTGCTGGAACGACTGTTGTGATAACCATCGCAATAACTACTAATACAACTACAACTGTAGCAATTCTCTGTCTTTTCTTTGTGCCATCTGACTTCATACTAAAACTTCCTTTCTAAAATAAACTATATAAAATGCGTCCGTCTTCGTTTTCTAACTTCATATAGTGATTTCGCATCTTTCAAAGATACAGCACTTCAGAACAGAAATCACTATATCTCTCACTCTGACCTTGCTATGGCGCTTACTTGAAAAATACTTTTATTGTTATAAACATACAGACTTTTTTTGTTCTCCTGAACATTCTTTTTTATTTTAAGTCATTTCTGTCGTACATTCAAGTCTCTATTTTATCAGGATTTACTATCCTATATCATTATCAACAACATCGTAACCTGCTGTTCACTTATTATAATATTTCCCACTCTACAGTTCTAGCCGCCCGATTTAGCGGATTCCTTCTGCTATAATCAAATAAGCAAAACACCTGTTTTTTCTCCACCTGCCCACTCTGCTCAAACTTCTTTATATTAATTTCAAATACTTCGATATGACTTTGGTTGGCTGCCCTCTTTGAATCATAAATTCCTGCCTGCACATCTTCTGGAAAAAGTTTTTCTCCCTGTTCTCTGTATAATGCTTTCCACTCTTTCTTGTATTGTGCGGTGTCTTTTGCCCATGCAGGTCTTCCTTTTACATTTTCTCGAAGATACATATCATATAGCATAATCTCATCTAAAGTATCCCATTCATTTTCGTCTATATGTTCTCTTAAAAACTCCCGAAGAATATTATACTTTTCGAGTCGGTTGTGATTCAGCTTATGATAGCCTTTTCCCCGGTACCATGCTGAAAACATTTCATAGAAGCGGAATGGACTCTCAAAAAATGGAACAGCATATTTTAAAGTTAATGTATACTGACCACTGTTGTAATAGAGTTCTACAAGCTCCTCCACACCTTTTAATAAAATAATCTCGTCATAAGAGAGCCATTTTGTCCCAAGTACTTCGTATGGCGGCTGATTACGATATAGAATGCTGTACTTTTTGACTTCTTCCTCCATCATCGTTCCCTTTAACACTTTAAGGAATCCAAGCTGAAGCTGGTCTGGCTTATGCGCATATAAATCATCAAAGGATACTCCAAATCTCTCATAATTCTCATACGGCAGCCCCGCAATCAAATCCAGATGCTGATGAATATTTCCCAGTGCATGCACTCTGTCTACATAATGGAAAAGCTTCTCTAAATCCATATGTCTGTGAATCGCATCGACTGTCTCCCCATTTGTGGACTGTACTCCAATTTCAAGCTGAATCAATCCTGGACGCATCTTTGCAAAAAGCTCTAATTCCTCCTCACCAAGCAAATCAGATGAAATCTCAAAATGAAAATTCGTAATTCCATTATCATGCTCCACCAGATAACTCCAGATATCAATTGCCCTCTGCCTGTTGCAGTTAAATGTCCTGTCAACAAACTTAACCTGTGGAACTTTTGCTTCAAGAAAAGCATCCAGCTCTTTTTTCACAATCGGCAAAGAACGGAATCTTACCGTCTTATCCACAGAAGAAAGGCAGTAACTACAACAGAACGGACATCCTCTGCTCGTCTCATAATATAAAATCTTATGTTCAAAAAGATGAAAATCTTCGTACACAAATGGAATCGTATCCATATCCATCAATGTGGCAAAACCTGTATTGATGATTTTCGTTTTATTTCCTATATTGCTCTCAGCATTTCCTAAAGCTGCTTCTCCTAAAAAATCCCGGACTGCAATTCCCTGTAACTTTTGGAGCTTTGACATATCTATATAATTCGTTGGATAGACATTATCTTCTCCTGCGAAATGTTTATCTTCTATATCTTTTTCCTCTTTTACAGCTTGTTTCCTTTCTATGAAATATCTCTTTTCCACAATTCCTGATAAGACTTTTTTACTTTCTGATTGTTTGTATACATCTTTAATCCGACATTTTTCCTCCACTGTTAAGCAAATCAGTTCAGAGAAAACTTCCTCTCCCTCTCCCTGCATAATCAGGTCAAATGCTGGATTCTCCATCAAAAATTTATTCGCTGCATAAGAAACTTCCGGACCTCCAGCCCAGATTTTCACTTCCGGACTTACTTTCTTAAGCTCTGCCGCCAGCTCCCTCACAAAAGAAATATTCCATATATAACAGGAAAAAATAATGATATCTGCCTTTGCCTCATATAAATCCTGTAAAATGTCCTCCACATAATTATTAATCGTATATTCTTTTAAAATAATCTCCGCTCCCGGAATCTTTTTTCTGTCCGCATACGCCTTCAGGCTGAAGATTGCCAGATTCGAGTGGATGTATTTGGCATTAATTCCACATAATAAAAAGCGCATTACATACTCCTTCCAACAAAAATAAATCCTGCCAGGCAGATTCTTTTATTCAATATGGGATTCAAATAGAACTTCCCGGCTCTGTTTGAATAAAAAACCTACGGAAATGTACTCCGCAGGCTGCTTTTAATTCGAACGTTTTCAGTATAACATGAGATGGTTGTTTTTAACAGGGGAATGTTGTTTAAATGGCTAAACTGACGCCCCTTATCCTTTGTAATATACAAAATGCTTCGTATCACTGCGTCCAAACTGCTCAACCGCAGCTTGAACTTGCTCTAAGGCGCATTTTTGTATATTACAAAGGATAAGAGGGCTGTCCATTCTTAAACCTCCTAACTACAAACTCCCAATCTGGCAAGTCTGTTAAAAACTTAGAAAAGTGAATTAATGAACTTTCGTTTTCTATAAAGCTATAATCTTCTGAACAATTTCAAAAAACCCCTTGCATTTTCAAAAAAACTGTGCTAAAATAAATTTCGTTGTGAGACAGTACATCACATGCGGGTGTAGTTCAATGGTAGAACACTAGCCTTCCAAGCTAGATACGTGGGTTCGATTCCCATCACCCGCTCTCTTATTTTCAGAGTTGTTAAAACTTTTCAAAAAGTTCTTGACAATTAGAAAATATATGATATAATAAATACAGTTAAATAATTCATTTAAGTTTTATGCACGAGTGGCTCAGTGGTGGAGTATCGCCTTGCCAAGGCGAGGGTCGCGGGTTCGAATCCCGTCTCGTGCTTTTTTTGTTGTCTTTTTACACATCTAACTTATATCCAAATTAAAATATTAAAAACGGAGATGTTACATTACTATTCCACTGCAACATCTCCGTTTTTTCACTTACCGATAATTAGCTATCTTGTAAACGAAATGATAAATTTTTAATCCATATAAAATAAGAACTTGCCAACAGGATACTTGATAAGAACCACGTTATGCCCAGGAAACTATATTTAACATTTGACCATAGAATATACGCAGCAAACAATACTATTGCAATATAAAACAAAATACTTACAATCTTCCATATCGGCGAATCATCGGACGAATAACAAATTTTTCTTATATCAACATATTCATTAGTTTGATATATCAAGGTGATGATGAGCAATACAATGGAACTAATAATTTTTATAATAGCTGCTCCATAATTCCACATTATAGGAAAGATCAACAACACCATTGTATTACTAACTTTAGAACCATCCGCCGTATCCATCATAATTTTTACATATTCATAAGATAGTAAGTAATTAAGCCATGTTAAAAATAAAATAAATACTAAAAATATCTTCTTTTTCATTGCCTCGCTCCTTTAATCTGGATGTATTATTTAACATCTTCTATTGATTGCGTTGAAGCTTCTTTGGCAGCTTCCTGTTGATCTTCTTCACCTGCTTTATCATACCATTTTTGTGCTTCTTCTCCTTCTAACGTAGTAAACGTACCATCTCCATTAGGAATATCAACTCTTATGACCTGTCCTCCCTGGTCAACAGAAACAGACTCATCAACCACATTACTTGTTTCTGACTGGTCTGTAAAAGTACAAGCATTTAATGACAACGCTATTGTCACTACCATAATCAGTCCTAATATTTTTTTCATGATAAACCTCATTTCATTTTATTTTTTGTTTTCTTTAAGGTAGTATTACTTTTTTATAATATACCTCTTATTCCACGTTTTCAAGACAAACCACTTCCGGTTAATGATTATTTTTTTCATTCAAGTCGAGCCACCTGAAAGAGGTGGGAGTCTTCTCGACTGAGATAAAAAAAGAAGCCAGCTATATAACTGACTTCTTCTAAACTTTGTAAATAATCCTCTGGTCAAAATTGATTCAACCTATCTCTTACAACGACTTTCTAAACTCTTCTTCAATTCCTATAATTGTCTCGATCAAATCGTCTGCACTTTGATACTTATATCTTCCAAACATAATTCCCCAGTCTATCATGAGTGAAAGTACCGTTGCATTCCGTTTGGCATCTTTGTTCTCAATCACATCAAAATCCGGATATGGTATCTCACTTACAGAGCGGAACCAGTTCACCATGCTGGCATATCCAGGCATATCCACCATGACTTCCTGTAAAATACTCTGCAACAGCCCCTGCTGTCCGCGGTATCTTTCCTTCACACTTCTTTCCCAGCATAAAGTAAATGTCTTCATATATGTTTCAATTAATGATTGAATCGTTGCTAACAGATATGCCTTAAACTGCTTTCTGTTCTGTTCGGACGGGAATCGCTTAAAACAAGCAGCACAATACTGAGAAATGAGGTTACCGACCAGATAGCCGAGGTCGTAACCAAATGGTCCCATGAAAGCAAATTCCATATCGATCACTTTCATCTTATCTCTTGATGCCATAATATTTGATGTGTGCAAATCGGCATGAATCAATCCATCTGCATGGCTCATAAACTTACGGCGGAGCTTATAAAGCTCTGTGCGGTATCTGGAATCTTTACTGAACTGATCTGCAAAATCTGCAAAGTTCTTCCCTAAAGAATAATCAATGTCACAACCAAAACAATCTAAAAACATCTGATCTTCCATAATCTTTCGAAGCTCCGTATTTTCAAAATGCTTCTGCAATCCACGATACTGTTCACGAGACAGATAATATTCTGATGTGCAAAATTCTGTCTTTGCCATAAACTCACCGCACTGACGGCCAAGTTCCGGGAACATCTTATTCTTATTTAACTGAAAACGCACTACCTTTAAATCAGATACATCTTCCATCACAAAGATATTATTTTCCCTGTCCTGAAACTTAAGATACGGCACATATTCCGGTGTAATCGCATAGAAAATACGCATACTATTGTATTCAAGACGATTGCGGTATGTTGCAATCTCCTGCTGGCTTACCCTGCTGATTTCTGTTCCCTGCTTCAGCACCAGAGATTCCTTCGGTGTCTGCACCCTGTAAATATAATTCACATAACCGTCTCCATCCTCTTCCTCTGTTCCCTCTCCAACCATACTGATATTCACAGGGAGAGAATCATCAAAATCCGGCAAATGCTCTTTTAAATATGGAATAATATTTTCCTTCGTAATCTTAATCATATAATTCCCCCAATAATCTTCTATCCGACTCTATATTTATCTGCAACTATCTGCGATTATCATTTAATTACATAGACAAACTTTCTCATAATCATTATAGCCTAATATTATGAACAAAAAAAGCAAAATGTTTGTCTGTGAAGTGGGAAAAAATGTGGCATTGGGGACAGACGAAAACCTGAAAATCCTCATATATCACAAATGCTTCGTATCACTGCGTCCAAACTGCTCAACCGCAATTTGAACTTGCTCTAAGGCGCATTTGTGATATATGAGGATTTTCAGGTTTTCTGTGTATTGAACATTCCATGTTTGCCACTTCACAAGCTAGATGCTGTGAATATTAACCTCAATTGCTATGACTCATATTATTAAATTTGATTCCTTCTGGCATTCTTTATTGCCTTTTTTGAGAAAACAGAAGCTCGATAATAGATAATATATATAAGAACTGTGACTTTAGAGCAAGCTCTTAATGCGGCTGAGCATTAAGAGTGCAGTGACACGGAACAGTTCTTATATATATTATCTATTATCGAGCTTCGTTTATTTTCTCAAAAAAGGCAATTAAAAAATGCCCAGAACCGGAATCGAACCAGTGACACGAGGATTTTCAGTCCTCTGCTCTACCAACTGAGCTATCTGGGCATTCGTTGTATTGCTACAACGTCTAATATTTTACTGTATAAAGTGCTTTTTGTCAATATGAAATGAATAAAAATTCATAAAAAATGCAAAATATTTATTCTCCATATTCTGCAATCCATTCTGAAACAGTGGAAAATATCTCTTTATTCAGGCTATAATATGTCCATTTTCCATTCTTTCGTGCCTTTACTGCTCCTGCCTGCAGTAAAATTCTCATGTGGTGTGACAGTGTGGACTGTCCAAAGTCCATTTCGTCTAAAAGTTCGCTGGCATTATATTCCCTTTCACGAAGTAAATCAAGAATACGAAGTCTGTTCTCATCAGACATTGCTTTTAATACTCTTGCGTGAACGACAAACTTTTTATTCATATTATGATGATGCTCCTTTCATCTATCAATTTAAAATCTGAACATTAATAATAATGCTCTACTTTAGAGCGTGTTTGAAAAATGCTCTAGCAATGCAATCTGCGGCATATTGCAACGCCGCAGATAAAATATCTGATTATGTTATGCTAATGAAACAAAACTCTCGTTAAGAAATCCCTTTTGTTAAATCTCCCATATTCCTTCCTTGTTCTCCGTTGTCTGAAGCTCAATCTTCTTATCAGAATCTTTAATCTTGATTTCCGGATTCTTTACGATTACCTTTGTATGTGCCGGAACAGACTTCGTTACAAATGCTCCACCTGCTACGATAACACCCTCACCGATTTCTGTCTCTCCACCAAGAATACTGGCTCCAGAATATACCGTAACGTTATCTTTGATCGTCGGATGTCTCTTCTTACCCTTTAACTTCTGTCCACTTCTTGTAGAAAGCGCACCTAAAGTTACTCCCTGATATAACTTCACATTATTACCAATCTCTGTTGTCTCACCAATTACAACACCAGTTCCATGGTCAATAAAGAAATATTCCCCAATCTTTGCGCCAGAGTTAATATCGATTCCTGTACGGCTATGTGCATATTCCGTCATAATTCGAGGAAGGAATGGCACATCCTGTGTATACAGCTCATGAGCGATTCTATAAACAAAAATAGCAAACAGTCCCGGATAAGAAATAACAACATCCTCTCTGCTCTTTGCAGCAGGGTCGCCGTCAAATCCAGCCTGCACATCTTTTAAAAGCATCTGCTGTACATATGGAAGCCTCTTAAAAAATTCCTCACAGACTTCTTCTGCCCGCTCACTGATCTCTTCCTCTGTATACTTTTCATAATCTCTATAATACAAAGAAATCTCAATCTGCGGTTTTAACTTACCATAAATATCTGTCAGACGGTCACCGATAAAATACTGTGGTGAAATGAGTGCAATATTCTCCTCACCAAAATATCCCGGAAACATTACTCTCTTTAAATCCTTTAAAATACGAATAATACAGGAACGGTCAGGAAGGCATCTCTCCCCTCTTGATACGATAAAATCAGTTTTATGGCAGCTTTCCGTCATATCGGCGGAAGCGTTTAAAATAATGTCTTTCATTGTCTCTTTCATAACTTAAGTCTCCCAATTTTTTCAGAAAAAGATTTAATCTCTTTCTAAAATATGTATTACTACACTTATTTTATTTATGCTAAATTATACCAAACAACTCCTAGAAATACAATTCTAACATAAAAATTTCACATTTGCCATTTCTATAACGATTTTTCTTTCCATTTTCCACATCGATAATGAATCACATAGAATATCGCTCTGACCACCCAGTCAAGTACCATCGCAATCCATGCGCCAAATACGCCAAATCCCATATATTTTCCAAAAATAAAGGCACAGGCAATACGGAACAGCCACATAGAAGTTACGCCGACAACCATCGTAAAACGGACATCATTTGCGGCACGAAATACATTTGGCAGGGCAAATGCAGCCGGCCAGAATATCATTGCCATGATACTGTGGAGTATCATAATCTGCGTTGCATAACCGCTTGTTTCGGGGGATAAATTATAGATTTTCAACATAAATGGTAACAAGAGCATCATAACGATGCAGGTAATCCACATACAAGTGTAGGTGAATTTTAACAGACGTTTCGCAAAGTATTCTGCCTGTGGATAATCTCCCGCACCGACACATCGGCTGATTACTGTCACAGTTGCAAGCCCCAATGCCATTCCTGGCAGGATTTCAAAATATGCCAGCGAATTACTTACGGCATTCGCTGCGATAGATGCCGTTCCAAACGTGGAGATCAAGCTTAAAAGAAGGATTTTCCCAAGCTGAAACATACTATTTTCTATGCCATTTGGCACGCCAATATGAAGGATTTTTCGAATCATTTTCCCGTCAAATTTAAACAGATTCATTCCCTTCAATGTAAGTATATGCTTCTCATCATGTAAAAGCCATACCATCAAAAATGCAGCTACCACACGGGATAATAATGTTGGTATCGCAACACCTTCTACCCCTCTATGAAAGCCAAATACGAGGATAGCATTTCCACTTACGTTAATCACATTCATAATACAGGAAACATACATCGAAGTTTTTGAATTTCCCATTGCACGAAACAGAGCCGCTCCACCGCAATACACTCCAAGAAAAGGAATCGAAGCTGCAGATATCAGCAAATATGTATTACAATTCGCCATAACATCTGCCTCGATCGAGCCAAAAACTGTATGTAAAATAAAATATTTACCAAGATAGATAAGTAACATAATGGCTATAGACATCCACACCATAAACTGCATCATCTGTCTTCCGGCATAGGCAGCCTTTTTCTTATCTTTGGCACCAAGATATTGTCCCGAAACAACAGCTCCTCCTGTTGCCAGTGCATTAAAAATATTGATAAGCAGGATGGCAATTGAATCAACCAGTGAAACTGCGGACACCGCCGCTTCACCAACCTGCGCTACCATAATTGAATCGGAAAGGCCGACAAAGACACTTAGAAGCTGCTCCAGAAACAAAGGCAGAATCAACGCTGTCAATGCTTTATCGGAAAAGAGAAGCTCGGTCTTTCCAGTCCAGGGTTTTCTTTTGAATAATGACATTTGTATCTCCTTTCTTTCTAATTGGCAAAACAGACGGAAACTAAGGAATATGCTATGCCAATCTGTGACTTTCGTCGCGGCATGTTGAATGCTCGCTTACGCGCTCGTATCCAACACTTGCTCCCAGGCCACAGATTGGCATAGCATATTCCTTAGTTTCCTGTCTTTGACAGTTCAGAAAGACAAAGGGCATTCAGACTGTCGTATTCTGCTTACTCAAAAGTTGTATTTGGCAAATGGTAGTTCTCTGGTCTGATAAAGACGAGCTTTAAAAAGAAGAATTAGAGAACAAATACTATTTTTTCAGAGCGAGGATTGAATGCGAGCCCTTAGGCGAATATTCAACCCGCAGTGATAGAGTCACAAATATAGGATATCTTCTCACTTTGAGAGCGTCTGTTTTGCTTTTGCCTGCGGCAAATTCCTATTTTAGAAGCCGCCTCCAGAAACATCGAGTTTGCCATCATCATCTGCCGCAGTTCCATTCGAACCGCACCAGTTACAAACTACCTTATCGGAGCCGTCATAACAGCTTACCTTACCGCAGTTTCCGCAGACAAAACATTTCTTTGCGCCGCAGTAAGGGCAGCCTGGATATTCTTCGTCAGTGTAGAAGCTTCCGGTAAAGTTGATTTTATCGAAGCCTTCTTTTTCTGCTGTTTCTTCTTTTAATTTAAATGCCCAGGTACGAACCCAGTCATTATCTCTTTTTTCAATTCGGATTCCGTAAAGCTTATCCTGAGCACATTTTGCTAGAATTACGCTTGCTTCTTTTTTCATTCTGCTTCCTCTCCTTCCTGATAAACGAAAGCAATGGATATATCGTCACCGCTGCCTTCTCTTGTCCTTTTTTCAAAATTCCGCTTTAAACTTTTTTGCATTTTTTCCGTATCATGAAACATGTGAGAAAGCAATCCATGATATTTCAAAAAGTCTTCTTCGCTTGCAAATGATTTGAATAACCCATCTGTGGATACGAATAATGCTTTTACTGTTTCTGTGGTATACCAGTGTTCAAAGAAATGAATCGCATCGGTATTGCAGAGGGAAGAGGTGTAGTTTGCATGGGAATTTTTGTCCTCGAGCGGAATATACAGTTCTTTATCTCCTCCGAGTACAACAAATCCACCATCGCCAAGAATCATTCCATAGGAAAAATCTTTTGTCAAAACGGCTGCCAGTACGGTACTTCCGTAAATAACTGCAGTTCTAAGTCTTCCTTTTGCCTTTTCCGGAATCTTATTCTCTTCTTCCTCGGTCAATGGATTTTCTAAATGATATTCCTCTACGGCCTCTCTCCATTTCATAAGAATCTGCTTTTCCATCTGTGCCAGAATAAATTCGGGATGTTTAAAAAACTGCTCCTTAAAGTCTGGACGGTTCATATAATTTTTCAATAACTTTGTCGTAATCTTTACAGCAATCCTTGAACCTACATCGCTGCGGAAATGCTTGGCGCTGCCATGCCCATCTGCCACAACAGCAATCGCAAACTTGTCAGTGACTACCGTTCCTGAACTGTCCTGACAGACAATACCTTTTCTAATATGGCTGTCTCCGATTACTGTAGAATGTACTCCCTGAAACATTCTACCATCCCTCATCAAATTCAATATCCATATCGTCAAGGTCAGTGAGATCATCCATTCCTAAAATATCCTGTTTCATTTCCTGAACTGCCTCTACCATCTGCTCTTTCTTAGCGCCTGCTACTTCTGCAAGGGAACGTTCTCCAGTTGCATCGGTAAGTGTCATGCTCGTGCTTCCGATTTTTGAAGAAGTAACCGCAATTTCACGAACAAGCTTTTTCAGCATTTCTGCACCGCATGCCTGAAGTACCAGTTCCTCATCATCGGTAAATTCGCGAAGCACATCTAAATCTACGTTAGAACCGATTGCCAGTGCGATTTTTAAGCCATACTGAAACCAGCGGTTCTTCTTCAGCATCTCGAAACCTTTTTTATAGTTATCAGTTGGATAACCGTCTGTCATAAGGAAAATGACTGGCGCATAAGAGAGGGATGGCGCTCTTAAAAAGCTGTTTCTTGAAAGCTTCTGACAAAGTTCCTCACAGGCATCTCCCAAATCGGTTACGCCATCTGCTCTTAAGTTCTCCCATCTCTGGTATTCTTCGATCAATACTGGTTCTGGTGTGATCCACTCACATCCAGAAGAAAATGACATTACGGCAACTTTTACATCGGTTCCTGCCTCACCAACGCCGATCAATTCCGGTAAGATGTCTCCCATAACACGATTTAACGATTCAAGCTTTGAACCTTCCATACTTTTTGAAGTATCTACCAGGAAAAAAATGACCATGCTTTTCTTGGCAGGCGGCATTGTCTCTAACGGGTCAATTGCCTCTATATTTTCATCAAACTGTCTGCTCATCCTCATCTTCCTTTCTCTCCTCCACCTGCTGCATCAGACGGAGATTCCATTCTTCACCCAATTCAAATCGGACAGACATTCCATTCCAGATAGGAATTCCCTGTCCATTCGGAATATCCTTTATCTTCCCGTCAGGATAAAATCCTCTCCACACACCCTGACTTACATTTTTAATACCATACAAGCCCTTTTTCTGACGATTCTCCACGATCAGGCCTGTGACCGTATCTTTATCCATCGGATTCCTTCCCGTCTGGCATTCGTAAAGCTTTTCGCCTTCTGCAAGAAGAATCCTGTCCATTCCATTGGTCAGTGGGTAGTAAATCTTTCCACACTTTGGACAGGCAAATGTTCCATTTTCCTTTGGAAGCAATCGATAAGAAAATCCGTGAAAACCACAGTGACAGGACTTATAGTCCATCGCCATACGAACAAGGAGCTGCTTCCAGTCCACCTCTGTCGGACGAAGTTCTCTAAGCCTTCCCCCATCAAGAAATGCCTTCTGGAACATTTTCTGCAAAATCTCCGGATACTCGTTCCAGTACTGAATCAGCTTGTCCTGAATGCCTTTTACTGGAATATTTTCTTCCTCGCCCGGCTCCATGCAGAAGCGTCCTTCTCTCGCCCGGAAAAGTTCTTTTTCCTCCGGGGAAAGAAAACAGCGGTTCACCATCTTTTTCCCTTCAAATGGAGAACCTGTGTGGAAGAAATATTCAAATAAATACACTGCCATAAAGTAGCGGTCTGTCTCTAAAGAATAGCATTCTTTAAAAGTTTCGAGTGTTTCCTGTTCTTCTGTTTCAGATAATAATTTTTCCTGCTCTTCTGCTAATGCCTCTGCCAATTCTGGGGCAAGAAATTCTGTAAATTCTATTTCAGCGGCATCTGGTTCCTTCACATATGCCTCTCCAAGAAGTTCTTCCCCCTCAAAATGAAACGCTCCATTTTTCAGGTTAAAATAAAATACATCTGGAGAAACGCTGCAATACACCTTCCCTTTTTGATGAATCTCCTCAAAAAACCTCGCAAACTGAAATGCACCTTCTATCATGGCATTCATCGAAGAAAAATATGCTGGTCTTAAAACCTTTTTCCCGGTTTCCGCATCAATCACAAGCTGCCTTTCTTCACAGATCTGCGCGAGGGAAACCCAGCCATTTTTATTAAAATTACTCATTCTATCCTCCTACCTACAGGAGAATCTTTGCAATCAGATTATCTCCAAAGTCAATCTCTAATCCTTTCCAGATTGGAACACCTTTTCCCGGTCCAACTTCTCTGACAGAGTTATCCGGGAACTTCGCTTTCCAGACATCACCAGACATATTTTTAATGCCAAATAAGCCTTTCTTTAAACGGTTTTCAATGACCATTCCCGTAACAGATTCAAAATCATCACTATTTTTCTTTGTCAGGCATTTGTATAACTTTGCGCCAAGATTCAGTGGAAGTTCATAGTCTTTCACACCCATTGTGTAAATGGTACTTCCACAATTACGGCAACGTAATGTATGTTCTCCTGTCTTTTCAAATGCAGAAGAAAATGCGGTCTTTCCACAGCTACAGTGAATAATATCCAGCTTTAGCTGAATGAGCATCTGAATCCAGCTCTTTTCGATAATCCGGGCATTTGGCTCCTGGATTCCATAAGTAAAGGAAAGGGTAAATGCCTCTCTGATAAAGTCCGGATAAATCTTCCACAGCTTGATAACATTATCGTGTACCCCATTAACCGGACGGTTTGATGCATTATTCGGATCATAAATAAATACCGGATCTTTTCCATAATGAATCAGGTCATTTTCCTCAGTCATAACAACACACTGAAGTACCTTACTTCCTTCTAACGGGTCCCCACGGAAGAACAGCTTAAATAAAACAACTGCCAGTGAATATCTGTCTGTCAGCACATCCGGCTTTGCGATACCTCGAACAACTTCCGGCGCCATAAAACCTGGCATACCGCCGATTCCGAAGTTATCACCATCCGCTGCCACATTATCACAGTCACAAACTAACACATCGCCGCTTCTCGTATCAATAAAGAAACCGCCATCATTTAAATCCTGATAACTTTTTCCTGATAAATGCAGGGCACGAAAGGCCTTAACAATATTAATGGCCGCTGTGAGCATCACATCAAGAGAAGCAAACTTCACCTTAATCTTTCTCGCCGGCTGCCCCTTCACTCTCGGTTTCTCCCAGCGGTATCCATTATAAATATCAGTAAATGATTCATATCCTGACGGAGCAAGCCGCATCAAATAACCAAATGCACCATTTTTCTTTGTCTCTGTTAAAAATAACGGCCAGATAAACTGCTTGCCACCCTCCGGCGCACCATCCTCAATATTCTTTCGAAGATTATTGCGAAATGCCTCCGGATTTTTAATACGGCTGATAAAATACCATTTAAGCGCATACTCCCTGCCATTATAACGGACAAGATAAACAATACCCTGCCCACCTCGTCCAAGCTCTCTGGAGACAACCGCCTCGCCGCCTGCCTCTATTGGAATCCTCTCTCCAATCTTTAACTCTCTCATCTATGTTCTACCATCCTTTATATTCTACCATCCCTCATCGTAATTCACAGCACCAAGGTCAACCGCTTCCCCAAGAATATCCTTCGCTCCTGTGCGAATCTCCTCCACAAGTACCTGCTGCTTTGCCTGTGCCACGGTCTCGGCCGCTGGCTGTCTGCCATTTGAATCTACGAGTGCAAGACTACGGCTTCCAATCTGGGAAGAAGTCACTGCAAGAAGCTTAATCAGTTCTCTAAGCTGATCTGCATTCTTTGCCTGAACTGCAAGTTCATCATTCCCGGTAAATGCACGAAGCACATCCATATTTACCTTAGAACCGATACCAAGCGCAATCTTTAACCCATGCTGGAACCATTTATTCTGCTTTAATGTATCCAGGCCCTTCTTCCAGTCATCATTCGGAGAACCATCTGATAACAGGAAAATAACCGGCGCAAAAGAAAGCGATGGTGAACTTAAAAATGTGCTGCGGGAAAGCTTCTTAGAAAGCTCCATAAACGCATCCCCCATAAAGGTAAGGCCATCTGCCTCCAAACGATTCCAGTACTGATACTCCTCAATCTTTACCGGTTCCGGGGTCACCCACTCTACATCCGTAGAAAACTTCATAATCGCAATTTTCACATCCGTAGAAGCTTCTCCAACACCAATCAGTGATGGCAGTAATTCTTCCATCGTACTATTTAACGAACCGATTTTCGTTCCTTTCATACTGCCTGATACATCAATCATAAAAAATATTGTCATACTCTTCTTCGCCGGCTCCATCGTATCAAGGAAATCTTCCTCAGCCGCATCTGCAACCTCCGGCGTATCAAGAACAAGACTTCTGCTCATCCGATTCTTCTTCAAAAGAATCTCATCATCATCAACTTCATTTAAATCAAGCCACTTTGGCATAAAAAGTTCCCCCAGTCTTCATAAATTCTCTATTTTTTCAACTTCATTTATTATATAACAATTTGGATATTTTACAAACTGCTTTATCTAGTTCTTTGAGATAAATTCTTGCACGAAAAGTTTGATTTGTAAGGTTGGAGAAATAAACAGACGCACCCACATCTCCTGTGTAGTTCAATCCTACAACACGAATTCTGATTTTGCCTCTCCAGCCAAAGCACATCCATCTGGAAATAAAAGAATCTATATTTGTAGTCTCGGAGCAAGTGTTGGATACGAGCGAGTAGAGCGAGTATTCAACACGCTGCAACTAAAGTCACAAATATAGATTCTTTTATTTCCAGATGGCATCTACTTTGCCTGCGGCAAATTACAATTCACAATTATTCACTGTTCTTGGGAATGGAATCGCATCTCTGATATTAGAAATTCCTGTCAGATACATGACGCATCTCTCGAATCCAAGTCCGAATCCTGAGTGATGTGTGGAACCGTATTTACGAAGATCTAAGTAAAACTGATAGTTTTCTTCGTCCAATCCAACTTCTTCCATACGTTTTTTAAGCATTTCATAATCATCTTCTCTCTGGCTGCCGCCGATGATTTCTCCGATACCTGGCACGAGGCAGTCCATTGCTGCTACGGTCTTTCCGTCTGGGTTAAGCTTCATGTAGAAAGCCTTGATTTCCTTTGGATAATCGGTTACAAATACAGGACGTTTGAATACTTCTTCTGTGAGGTAACGTTCATGTTCTGTCTGTAAATCTGTACCCCAGGATACCTTATATTCAAATTTATCGTTATGTTTTTCAAGGATTTCTACAGCTTCTGTATACGTTACATGACCAAATTCAGAATTCAACACATGATTCAGCCTGTCTTTTAATCCTTTATCTACAAACTGGTTTAAGAAATCCATTTCTTCCGGCGCATTCTCCATAACGTAGGAAATAACATATTTAAGCATTGCTTCTGCCACTTCCATGTCATCTTTTAAGTCTGCAAATGCCATCTCCGGCTCAATCATCCAGAATTCTGCTGCATGACGGGCAGTATTAGAATTCTCCGCGCGGAAAGTTGGTCCAAATGTGTAGGTATTGCGGAATGCCTGTGCAAATGTTTCTGCATTGAGCTGGCCACTTACTGTCAGATTCGTTGGTTTGTTAAAGAAGTCCTGTGCAAAATCAACATTTCCTTCTTTATCTTTTGGAATATTATTTAAATCAAGAGTTGTAACTTGGAACATTTCTCCCGCTCCTTCACAGTCACTTGCTGTAATGAGCGGTGTATGAACATAAACAAATCCCCTCTCCTGAAAAAACTGGTGAATCGCATACGCTGCCATAGAACGGATACGGAACACTGCCTGGAATGTATTTGTTCTTGGACGAAGATGAGAAATTGTTCTTAAATATTCTAAGCTGTGACGTTTCTTCTGCAGTGGATAATCTGGTGCGGAAGCTCCCTCTAAAGTAACGGTAGCTGCCTGAATCTCAAATGGCTGCTTTGCCTGCGGAGTTGGAACCAGCGTTCCCTCTACGATCACCGCCGCTCCAACATTCATCTTGGAAATCTCCTGAAAATTCTCAAGTTTCTCCTCATATACAACCTGAATTGGTTTAAAAAATGTTCCATCATGAAGCACAAGAAATCCAAAATGTTTTGAACCCCGGATGCTGCGAATCCATCCGCCAAGCTTCACTTCTTTATTTAAAAATTGTTCACTGTTCTTATAAATCTCTCGAATTGTCATGATATAGCAATCCTTTCTCCTACTTATTTTTAATTATATTAAGGCACCATTTCTAATTATTTTTAATTACAAAAGCCCGTTTCTATTTTATCGCAAACTAAGGGGAATTGCTACCTTTTTTTCTGATTTGCCGGGTTTTGAAACAAACAGACGAACCCTCAGACCCTGTTATATTATTTTTCATGAAATTTTGAATCTACATAATCAAGCAAAGACAATTCCCAAGTTAAATTTGCACAGACAGCCAAAGACAGCTCCCCCTTGCCTGCGGCAAATTCAAATCTTCCTTTTCACCCGATAGATATTACAAGACTGATTTGTGAGTGTATTGGATACATACATCATGTAAATCTGTCCGCCAGCCAGCACTTTTATTCCCTCCGGTTCGCGGAAAGATAATGTTTTTGCACCACGAACTGTTATTGTTTTTTTGCTTCTTACCGCATAATTATAGCGGCGGATTTTTGTCGGCTGATAGCGTCTGGAACGGTCATAACCAAGGAGAAATGACTTTCTCGGACTGCCTTCGATTGTATAGATTGAAGTTCCGTACAGGTCAAATCCCTGGAAATCCCCGCTGGTAGCAGACAAACAGATTCTTTTCACTGGATTTCTTGGATTTATAAATCGTCCATTTGCCAGATTATAAATCTGGTAATACTGCTTTCCTCCATAAGTATAGCGTACTGCCATCTGCGTACTATTTTGATTGATTGCCGGATATACATTCGTCATATACTTTTTACTTTTGGCATCTGGAATTTTGTAATGAATTGTCCCGTGTTTTCGGAGTGTTTTATTTTTTTGATAGCGGAACCCAGAAATCGCTCTTGATACATCATTCCCTTTACAATCACTGCCTGTCCAAAGCCATGTTTGTCCATTCGAAACCGAACAGTCAAGATTTGTGGCATGTCCAAAGTTTTTCAAATCCATGTGATCTTTTATGTATCGTCCCAGTCCTCTGTATTTTACTCTCGTGATACGCAGATTTCCTGTATATGGACTTGTCATCTGTATATAATAATAATATTTAGAATCCATAGTATAGGATTGAATCCAGCGGTACGCTGCTAACTTTGTTACCTTTTTTACCACTTTTAAATCACTTGATGCTGGTTCTTTTGGTGTAATATCTTTATGTATTACTCTTGTTTTTGCCTCTACGTTCAGCGGATTCTGCTGAAAACACAAACCAAAAAGCAAAGTAAAAAATAATATGCCTAATATACTCTGTTCTTTTTTCATACTGTTTTCCTTTCTTTTATAAAACTAATTCACAGGTGAAGTACCTAGCATTTACGATAAATTGTATTTATTTTTCTTTGTAGTAAAGCATACAATGACAGTATCCTTCAAAATTCTCATCCGCAATCTGTTCCCGAAATTCTTTACACATGCATTTCGTGTCCTCATTCATTTCCAAACGACATGGACAATATCCATTTTTCTTTTTTAAACCTTCTTTTACCATCTTTACTACTTTCTCATTTTCGTTTAATCGAATTTTCATGTTTTTTTCTCCTTTTATATTTTTATTTTTTATTATTCTTGGTTCTAATTTTATATCAGATGCGAGATGACGCGCATCTCGCAGCAAGAATGCCGGGACATTCTTGAATTGATGACTGAAATGATTTTTCAAACACCTTCTAGACAATTTTACATTTTTACATATGTGAATTGCTGTAATTTTCTTAAAAAATGTAGTATAGTATAATTATCACATATGTAACAAGGAGGAGGTATATTATGAAAAAATCAGATGAACAGGAACGGAATATAGCTAACCGGCTTTATAATCTGGACAAAAAAGTTTATGAGACAACAGGCAGTACTTTAGGACGTGTCTTTCCTTCCAGTCCATCATTCGCATTAGAGAAAATTATTGATGCACTCAAGATAAATCGAGAATATTTTCTTAAAAACGAGATGACACTAATCGCTAACATGATCGGAACAATCCGAGACGAGGAAAAGGCCGCCCCATTAAAACAGGAGTATGACGAACTGGAGAAAGATATCCTCGCCTACAATCCTACGATTATCTTGCCTCACAGCATTGATAATAATGATGCCGTTGCCTCCCGTCGTTTTTCTTCTGATAACCATTTAATCATATGCATCAGCAGGCAATTTGGAACCGGTGGGCATACGATTGGCTTTGAACTGGCTCAGCGTCTTGGCATCGCTTATTATGATAAAGAAATCATTCATCTTGCCTGTGACAGAATGGGCTTAAACTCCAAAGATGTAACGGATTACGGTATTGACAGTTCCGGCAGCAGCCGTGGAATCTTAAGCAGCATCGGAAAGGCTTCCAAGAAGTTTTTCTCCACACAGTCTGATATGCTTTTCTTTACCCAGAGCAATCTAATCTGTGAAATGGCCACACAAGAAAGTTGTATCTTCATGGGGCGCTGCGCCGATGTGGTTCTTACCAATAACAACATCCCTCATCTTTCCATTTTCTTATCTGCTCCATTTAAAGAAAGAGTAAAGTATGAGATGGGGATTGCTTCCTGTGATTATAAAACTGCTTCTGCAAAAGTAAAAACAATGGATCAGGAACGTAAAAATTATTACCAGTATTATACCGGCCGTCAGTGGGGATATGCCGGCAATTACGATCTGTGCGTGAACACATTTTTCTATGGACACGATGAGACAATCCAGGTTCTCTATGATATGGCGGAAATGTCCTGTAAAAAATAGTTCATATACTGTCAATTTTATATTTTTGATTTCATAAGAAGATTTTTTGCCAGTTATACAAAAGCATATACAAACATATACCGCAAATTGGGGCGTGCAGATTGCAGGAATGATTTTTTCAAACACGCTCTGGAATATTTAAAAGGCAGGGAGATTCTATTTGTAATTTCCCTGCCTTACTTTTATTGTGCCGGTCTGGCAATCTGTGCAACTCTTCCTTTTCTTGAAGTGTAATCTCTCTTTAAAATAGATGGGTAATTTCCAGTAATAGAAGACATCGTATATCCTACTAACTGATTATTTCTCCATTCATATCCTACAAAGATTTCTACATGATATATATTTTTGTATCTTCCGTTATATCCCTTCTTGTAAAACACCAAATCACCTGGCAAAAGTTTTTTCTTGCCTATTGACACACCGCTGTTTGCTACTACTTTGCCCTTCTTAGTAGACCAGAGCGCCATGCCTGCTGCTGTATTACACCAGGAGGTACTTCCTCCCATTGTAATTCCCTGTGGTAGATAACATCTGCCACAAAATGAACTACAATCCGCAGAACGCTTACCCATTCTGTTTCCCTGACTGTAACTCATATTTCTCGCACTATGGAACTTTTTCGCTTTTTCTACTGCTTTATATGCTTTTTTACTACACACAGATACGATACATTTCAAGGTTTTCTTTCCAACCTTTGCCTGAACAATAGCGTTACCCTTTTTATGAAATGTAACCGTTCCATCCTGTGAAACTTCTGCTACAGATGACTTTGATGAAAACCAGATGATATTCTTTCCTTTCTTTACATTCTTTACCTTAAGCTTTACTGGAGCCATCCCCTTATAAGCCGTGACTGTTGTCTTATTTAATGCTACACTCTTACGCTTTGCCTGTACATTTCCCTTTCCTGCAAATAGCAAAACTGCCATAAAAAAGACAGTAAAAAAGAAAATTCTCTTTCCTGTACGTTGATATGTACTCATATTTTTCTAACACTCCCTCGAATAATTACATATTATTTATCTTTTTTCTAAAATGCTATTACAAACAACACGGTTATCATTTTACCATATTTTATTAAAAAATGCACACAAAAATTTAATATATTTGTAACATATATTTCCCTTGTGGACATTTTCAGAGAAAGTTATAATACAAACAGGTAAATTGAATTGCAAATCACACAGCAAAACAAACTACAAAAACACCGATGATATTTAAATATATCAACATACTTAAAAACAAGAAACTTCAGCTTTCACGAGCTGAAGAGTTCACAATATTTATCAACGAAAGGATTTACTTATGAAATTTCACAGAGTTTTACTATTCACTTCTATCCAGATGGATATCACTCCAGTAGGCGATGACCTTCATGTACTTCTTACCTGCGGCGGAGAAAACCGTCTCGGCTGCACCGCTTTTTCCACACCAGTTACAGATACCGACCCTGTAGAATGCGAGACTTCCGTTATCACAGACGTAGATAATCCAGAAGATTTATTCTGCCCTTATATTGCAGAAAGCCTCTGCAAAAAGACCGGACAGCGAGTTTTATGTACTGGTGGAATTTTTGTGGAGAATCCTGACGAACATCAGATAGATAAACTTTACGAAAACGTAGATGAAATGATAATGGACTGGGTTCATTTTCTGGATTAATCATTTCGTGTTTAGCTAAAAGCAGACGAAAAACAAGAGAGCATATAATCCCTATCTGTGACTTTCGTCGCGGCGTGTTGAATGTTCGCTCTACTCGCTCACATCCAACACTTGCTCCCAGGCCACAGATAGGGATTATATGCTCTCTTGTTTTTCTGACTTTGGCTAGATAACTTTAGCTAGATACAATGAATTAAATCAGAAATTGATACTGGGGGATTTTGGGACAGAAACTGATGTCTTCTGCTTACTCGAAAATGACTGGGAATAGGGGATATGATTTGACCTGCCTATATGTAATAGTAAGATAAAAAAATA
>UMIA01003411.1_pt1 | contig 60559 bp, 58 predicted proteins | sample 1965701 | NCBI WGS metagenome assembly UMIA01 (sample SAMEA4836113, study PRJEB28245) | human gut metagenome | biome: gut microbiome; material: fecal sample | place: Denmark | collected 2008 | reverse complement strand
ACCCCAACGGAATCACTTTTTAGGCGTAAAAACGCAACGTTTAGTCAAGAAAAAATCAAATAAGCAGTCTATATAACGTATTGAATAACAGATACTTATATAGGTTGTCTTTTGTTTTTTAAAGAGATATGTAACAAAAGATGATTTCTTAAACCAGTTTAAAACTAGTTTAAACGCATTTTGGGGATAACTATCTAAAAAACAATGGTTTGTATCATTCACAAAAATTGTTGAACGAAGGTGAGTGTTACAAAAATGATACCAACCTTCAAAATTTATGTTACCAAAATGGCAAAAATTAATTTAAGTATTTTTCACAATCGACAGAAACGTGGAACCTCTCAAAAGGAAGTTTCTATCGAATTGTGCTTTAGTACAAAGGGTACGCGCAAGTATTATTCTACCGGTATCAAGGTGACAACAAATCAATGGTCTGATACCACAAAGAAGATAATCAAGCGCAAGGATGCAGATGAACTCAACAACTTATTGACTGCATACACTTCTAGAGCGCATGAGGTTATTGAGAAGTTGGTGAAAGAAGGAAACTATGATTTGAATGCCGTTATTTCCTTAATGAACGGAGAAGACGAAGGAACTTCTTTTATCGAGTACTGCGAGAGAAGACGAAATGAGCGCAAGGTGTGCGAGCATACCAAGAAACGCTATGATGTCTTTATCAAATTTCTCAAAAAATGGGGGAAGATAAAGTCGTTCAAAGACTGCAATGTGTCGAAGGTGCGTGCGATGGATGAGTATCTCCACAGACAGAATAAGGCTCAATGTACAATCTACGACTACCACAAGTATCTCAAGTTGTTCATCAATGATGCGATGATAGACGGACTTATTGAGCAGAATCCTTATAAGTTTCTTCCATTCCATATTGGCAAGGGAGAAAAGCAGTATGTTGATTGTGTCACAGAAGAGCAGTTTGCTGCCATCAAGAAACTGAAACTCTCAACACCTCATATTATCCATGCAAGAGATTTGTTCCTCTTCCAATGCTACACCGGACTTGCATACTCTGACCTTGCATCCTTCGATTATACTAACTGCGAGGAGGTTGGCGGCAAGATGTTCTATCACGCTAAGAGAACGAAGACAGATACGGATTTCGTATTCCAACTTCTAAAACCTGCCCTGGAGATACTACAGAAGTATGATTTCAAGCTGCCTAGAATGACTAATCAGAAGTATAATGATTATCTGAAGGCGATCGGGCAGATGGTCGGAGTTGACAGATTGCATACCCACATGGGTAGAGCGACTGCTGCAACCTTATTCCTGTCTAAGGGAATGCCTATCAACATCGTGGCAAGGGTGCTTGGTCACACTACCTTGCGTCAGACTACTAGATACGCACGTACATTAAATAAGGACGTACAATCTGCTTTCGATGCCCTCGAAGGCAAGATGTAACATAACAAAGGGGAGCCTTCTTTGCGAATACTCCCCTTTATCGTATCATCCAACAAGGCTTTTGTCTCTTTCAGCAATCTTCTCGCTGATGATTTGCTTTAACTCCTTAACCACTCCTTCCTGTACTAGCAACTTTACTTTTGTTTCTGCTAGTTCTTTCAGTAGTTTTTCGTCCGTCTGCTTGTCTGCATCGTAAAACATACTGCCTCTGCCACAAAGTAGCCAATCTGCTGATATGTCTACGTATGTAGTCAGTATTCTTTCTATAAACTCCATTGAAGGCTCCTTTGTTCCGTTCAAATAATTGTTCGTAGCAGCAGGTTTTGCCCCGATAGCATCAGCAAACCCTCTGTTAGTCAGCCTGTAATGGTCTCTTACCTCGTTGATTCTATCTCTTAATCCTTCCATACTGCTAGTGTTTATAAATGTGTAAATACGTAAATTAACTATAAATAAATGTCTATGTTCTTGGATATTTGTCCATAAACATGTATCTTTGCATCCGTAAACGAGAATAAAACTCGTTCTAAACGGATTTATGTTGCAAAGATACAAAAAATAATATGAAAAAGGTAGTAAAAATAGAAAAAATTTTGATTGATAAAGATAAAATTCCTAAAATCATGGAAATTTTTGGTTGTGGCAAGGCTACTGTCTACAATGCTCTAGCTTACCGAAGTAATAGCCAACAGGCTCAGGACATTCGTTCTTTTGCCCTGAATCGCTATGGAGCAGAGAAGCATAAATTGCCGCAATTTATGAGTGTGTAAATGTGTGAAATATTTGGCTGTTGAACTTTTAGATTAGTTATTCAGACAAAATGCGTTTTAAACTGAATATGCGTGAGCATAGAGTTAAACGATTGCTTAAGAAAGGTTCTTTTTCTTATTTGTAAAACCTATCTTCAATAGATAGAGTTGGTTACTAGTTACAATTCACTCTTGTGCGCGAGCATAGGAGTGATACATGGGAATCGAGCTAGCTCACTCGGAGTGAGCGGGGAAACAACCCGAGCAAAGGCGTTCAACTCGCCTCGAATCCCCAAAATAGTTTTGGAATATTGTTATTATACTTTCTTGAAATTGTTAGGTGTGTGGCGGTATAGACCCAGTGGCAATATAAGTTGTTTGCGTTGAATTCATGCGCCACGAACCATAAGGAAATGTTGTGGTCGAGCATTCTACCGGCACCTTTCGTTTTATACATTATTATATATAGCGATTTCTGGAACAATCCCATTGTCCGTTTGTGGGCATAAGTTCTTTGACATATTGGAAAAGTGTAAAGTCGAATAGTGTTAAGTCATTATAAGGTGATCACCGAGCATCAGTCTTTATGACTGATAGCTAAAGCGGTGAGCATGGCTCTTAAATTCATGTTAGCGCATGATGCCGACATCCACCGATGGTGTAACTGGTAGCACGCCCGAAACTGTTTTGTGTAAATCCTTAATACATTCTTATCAAATCGGGAAGTTGGGTCCGAATCCTTAAGGTGGACTATTATGTATTAGTTTGTTGTGTATGATTATTCGATGCAGCGGCATCGGTCATTGTTCGAAAAAAAATTTGACTCTTACCTGCTCGTCCGTGAGGATATGCAGGTTTTACTTAAACTTCAAAATCAATGGCTTATGATAGATTTATCCGAACCTACTCTCCACAAGTACCGGAGAAAGGTTCTCGAAATATACAGAGAACTCGAAAGAAACCCTTGGGCACCCTTGGGAATCTTCGAGTCAAAGCTGAGGAAAATTAATATCCTCAACTCTAAAATTAAAAATGTGTCCTCAGACATCGGAAAGCCAGAGGGCGAGTATTCAAACTTTACAAATGATAATTACATGCAATATGGGTTTAAAAAGAAAAACTCCTATCAAGAGGACACCTATAAAGAAGACTCCTTGGGATAAAGCCAAGAAGGAACAGGAGAAGAAGAAGGCGAAGGCCGGACTTAGCAAAAGTAAGCTGAGAGATAAGCTAGATGCGGTCTTCTCCAAATACATTCGACTGAAATATTCTGATGATAAAGGCTATTGCCGATGTATCAGTTGCGGCAAGGTTTTCCCTTGGAAGGAAATTCAGAACGGTCATTACATGTCGAGACGTTACATGTCAACCCGATTCAGCGAAGATAACTGCCGACCACAATGCGTAGCTTGCAATATTTTCAATCAAGGAAATATTCAGATGTATCGCCGTGCACTTATAAAGCAGATTGGCGAACAGAGGGTTGATTTGATAGAGGCTAGGGCAAGAACAGAAAACAAGAACTGGTCACTCTTCGAGTATAATCAGTTGATAGCCTTTTATCAGAAGGAAGTAGACAGACTTTTAGAACAGAAACATTTATAAGAATAGATTATATGAGTAAATCAGGTACAAAAATCAATGTAGAATTGGTAACACATGGGTGTTTCCCTACGAAGTCGTATGAGACGGATGCCGCTTACGACCTTCATTGCAGTAAGGACACGGAGGTATCTCCAAACAAACGCTTTTACGTTCCGCTCGGGTTCAAGATACAACTTCCTTCAAATATGAAGATGCTGATTCAGCCACGTAGTGGTATGTCTGGAAAAGGTATGTTGTTGGATGTTTATTTCCCTTCTTGGCTACATGGCGACTATCTAGGAACTGTTAGAGCAAATCTTGATGTAATTCTCGGTTTGATTGATTGCGGATATGGTAAAGAAGTTCACGCCATCGTCAAGTCGGGCAGATGGAGGTTAAAGCATCGCATCATGCGTCTGCTCGGTTTCAAGTTCGTTATTCCTTATACCCAACGCATCTGTCAGGGTGCTTTCACTTACGTTCCAGACACTAACTTGGAACTAGGCAAGGTAACCGGCACTCGTAGCGGTTTAGGATCAACAGATAAGAATTAGTTTTTAGCGTTATTTTTCATAAATTTGAATTGGTTTTTCCCTGCTCGTCCGTGAGGATAGGCAGGTTTTAAAAAAACGAAATCATGAAAAAGAATATCAGACAGAATTTCTTCAATCATATCAAGAATGTACTTGATATAGTTGACAAGATGGGGGATGAGGCAAAGCATTTTCGCTGCATCGTACTCATGGGTGACAGAACCATTCCGAAGGCATACGCATTCATGCACGCATCGCCCGAAGACCTCAAAAATCTTATCTTGAACGCCATGCGCAATAGCGACCAGTTCACCTACGCTACAGCAAAGGCATTCGAGGAATACGATAAGGAACTGAGAGAAAAAGAAGAAACTTTAAACAAAGATAAAAATGAAGAAAATCCTATTCAAAACACTTAAACTGCAAAATTTCTGTGGCATCCGTTCCGGAGTCTTCGATTTCGGAGAAGACCTAACCGTTATCTCGGGAGACAACGGAAGAGGTAAGAGCACTATCGGCAATGCCATCATGTACACATTATTCGGTACTGATACCAACGGCATGCAGCTCGACATCAAAACCTTCGATGAGAATCACAATATTATCAAGGAGATAGAGCATTCATCCGAGTTGGTTATGTTGGTAGATGGTGATGAAATCTCGTTAAAGCGAGTTTTGACCGACAAGTGGAAAGGCGATAAATGCACCAACACCTTCAAGTACTATGTTGATGGAGAATTGACTACCGCCGGAGATTTCGGAAAAGTAGTTAACGACATCTTTCAAGAAGACCCATTTTCGTGGTGCATCTGTCCTAATCTGTTCCTTGGTATGACATGGCAGAATCAGCGTGCATTCCTCCAGTCGTTAGCAGGTGACATTTCAGTCGAAGACATCACGAAGGGCGAAGAGAAGTATGATTATCTTGTTGAACTCCTCAAACAGAAAGATATTGATGCCATCCTTCACCACCTCAAGCACAAGCGTACAGAAGTTCAGAAGGAACTCGATGCGGTCCCTATCAGACTTGCCGAACTCGACAAGACCCTTCCACCAAAGCAGGATTGGAAGGCATTGAGTAAAGAAGGGGATGAGCTACAAGAAAAGTTGGCAGAGATAGGCAACAAGATTCAGCAGATTCGAACCGGTGGAGCAGACAGAGTTCGACTTGACGGAATCCGCAAGAAAATTGAATTTGCTGAAAAACGCAAGCGAATGATGGAGCAGGGCGCAGACAAGGAGTCTACCAATAACATGACCAAGCACCAAAGCGATGTTCTCAACGCCAACGCAGCCTTCAATAAGGCAGAATCTACGGTTGAAAACCTTAAAGCAGTCATGAGTGGCTATCCTACTACAGAGGTTCAGATAAACGCTCAGATTGAAGATTGCAAGAAGAAGGTTAGCGACTTGAACAAGCGAAGCGATGAGATTGCCAATCGCACTTGGGAATGGGATGATAAAGAAGGTTTCTGTCCTCATTGCGGTCAGGCTCTCCCTATCGGTGATGTTCAGCTCCTCAAACAGGAATCTCAGAACCGATTTAACTCTCAAAAGGCAGAGGATATGAAAGAACTCAACAATGAGTTTGCCAAACTCCAAAGCGCATACACAGAGCTAAACAAAGAGTTAGATAAACTGAATGATGATCGTCAGACTACCACAAACCAACTCGTCAAGGCTCATCAGGCGCTCAAAGATGCCGAAAAGCATAAGGCAGAAGTTGATTCCGATGCTCCACGCACCTACGAGCAGATTCTAGCCGAGAAGGAAGAATATCAGCAGGTAGTGAAAGAGATTTGTGAGTTGCAGGCAGAACTCGACAATCCATCTGAGAGCAACGAGGATAACGACAAGTTGCTTCAAGAACTCGATGAAGAGCGAAAGCCGCTCGATGAAAGATACGATGAAGTCCTCGAACTCCTCGCCTCAAAAGCATCTTACGACAAAATAATGACTCATATCGAAGCAGCGCAGAAGGATAAAGCCATCTTTCAGGAGCAGCTTGATGATATTGATGATAAACTCAACATCACAAACGAGTTCTATCAGTTGTCTTGCAAGGCTCTCGAAGACAAGGTCAATCAGCACTTCCGTTTCGTAAAATGGAGTCTGTTCCTTCCAAAACTCGATGGTGAGAAGAAACCTTATTGCGAATGTTATCATTCTGGTGTGCCTTACAGCCGCCTCAATGGTGCTGCCAAGGTGAATGCCGGAATCGACATCGCTCGCACTATCGGTCAGTTCTATGATGTATCTGTTCCTATCGTGCTCGACGAATGCGAAAGTGTTAACCATCCGCTCAGCACAGGCGGTCAGCAAATACGTCTTGTAGTATCAAAGGATGATAAACTGAAGGTTGAGTATTTCGCTCTGGCAACAATGGATTGAAACGCATCATGCAAATCAAGACGAAGTTCGATATAGGTGATGCAGTCTATCTGCTCGATGGGTACAAAATCCGACATGCAAACATCGTTGGTGTATTCTTTCAGCAGATAGGTGAGGCACCTTGCTCTATTCAGTATAAGTTCGCAGTTTTCCCAACAAGGAAAGAAAGCGAAGTATTTAAGACAAAAGAAGAATTAATCAAACATATAAGTAAATAAAAATCATGGCAGAAACTTTAAAATTAGAAATGTTGGTTGACAAAGACCTTATCAAAGGTACTCTAGCGTTAGGAGGAGGCATGAAGGACGGAACGGATTCGAGCCGGATAAAGAAGTGGTTAGATAACCACGATCGAGTAGAGGTTGATCCGAAAGAACTTTTTCCGGAAAGTGGTGAAATCAATCTTGCTTTGGGAACAATAGCCTTGGCTGGTATCACTAAGGTATTAATCAATCATAAAGAAGAGGAGAAGTAATCATGGCAGATACAGCAGTAGCAAAAGCACAGCCTTCTCAGAAGGCAGTAGCAGTTAAGAATTTTCAGGCGGTAATGAACAATAGTTATTACCAGACCCTTTTGGAGGACACATTAAAAGAGAGTAAGGGAGCATTCACAACCAGTTTGATGGAGTTATTTACTTCCGACCCACAGTTGCTCCAGTGTGACCCAAATGCACTTATGTGTGAGGCGGTTAAGGCTGCAGGTTTGCGCCTTCCTATCAACAAGCAGTTGAAACGGGCATACATAACTGTCTTTAAAAACAAAGATAAGACAACAGGTCAAACAATTTCGACTCCTACTCTTATTATTGGCGTAAAAGGCTATGTAGAACTCGCTCTTCGTACAAATAAGTACGAAAACATCAATAAGGGTACGGTATATGAAGGTGAATTTAGAGGTCTTGACAAGGTTACCGGAGCACTCGACATCAGTGGCGAAAAGAAATCCGATGTTCCTATTGGATATTTTGCATATTTCAAGATGAAGTCAGGATTCGAGAAGATTTACTATATGACAATTGATGCTGTATGTAAATTTGCCAAATCGTACGCTCCAACTGTTAAGTACAGCAAGGTAACATGGCAAGAGTTGAAAGAAATGGCGGTTAAGCAATCTGTAAATGGAGAAATTGGAGGCTATGGATGGTTTACCGGTTTCAAAGATATGGCAGAAAAGACGGTTCTTCGCCAGTTACTCGACAAGTGGGGCGAATTTTCTGTTGATGATGGAAAAATATTCGATGCTGACGAGCACCCTTCTGCCATCGTTCAGCGTGATGAAGAGTTTGCCGAGGTAAAGAACGTTATTACGGTCAATGCTGATACAGGAGAAGTCGTGAATGCCGAAGAAGTACATGATGAGCAGCCACAACAGGCTCAAAAGTTTAGTTTGAGTTAATATGAAGTTAATAGTCGTAAATAGCAATAGTCTTGGCAATGCCTACGTACTGGAGGCTAGTAATGGTCAGCAGCTCTGTATAGAGGCAGGTCGTCCGTTACAGGAAGTAAAGAAAGTTGCAAACCTCAAAACATCAAAATGCGTGGGAGTGATTATAAGTCACTCCCACGGCTGAAAGGCGATCATGCAAAAAATGCCAAAGACTTTCTCAAAGCAGGAATCGATGCTTACTCTACCGAAGAGCTATCCGAGAAATGCAAGGGAGTAAAAGGCATGATTAAAGAACAGACCTATCATCTTGGTGCTTTCAGTATCACCCCGATGAAGGTAGAACACGATGTGCCTTGTTTCTCTTTCCTCATTCATCATCCGGAAATGGGAACCATGATGTTCTTTACCGATTGCTACAATATGGAAAATGTAGTTCAAGGGTGCCGGTACTTCTTGGCAGAATGCAACTATGATGATTCTCTCCTAGAGAAAGCCGTAAACGAAGGCAAGACGATAGTCAGCCAAGCCGACCGCATCCGTCTTTCCCACATGAGTCTGGCTCACTCTATCGAGTATCTCAACGAATGCAAGGCAGCCAATACCGCCAAGCGCATCGTCCTCATTCATGGTTCAGCACGCCATCTTAACCCCGATGTTGCCGTAAACAAATTCCAGCAGGTCCTCGGTGTTCCAACCGACTATGCTTGCAAGGGTTTAGTAATCAATCTAATGTAATTATAATAATATGAGTGTATATAATCCTAATGAACCTCGCGACTATCTGAGAATCGTGAAGGAAGTCCAAAAAGCTAAAGAATGTGGGTATAAAATCGAACTAAAGAAGTTCCACCCCATTCAGACCGACAAGCAGTCAAGCTATCTTCACTTCATGATTAGCTATCTCGCCCTAAAACTAGGGCAGACCTTCTACGAAACGCTTCGTGATATTCAGCGCAACGTTTGCAGCTACATCTTCTATACCGATGAGGTAGACAAGACTGGCAACCGCAAATACAAGCCTCTCACTTCCCTCAATACAGCAGAGGCTAGCAGCGTTATCCGAAACGTGATAGATTATGCAAATATCCGCAGCATCATGATTCCGGAACCCGACGACCAAGTTGGTTTGCAATATTGCAAGCGAGAACTCGAGAACTCGGGTGCCGGTTGGGTATAAATCATCAAAATCATATAGCTTATGAAAACGTTAAAGGAAATCCATTCGGAGGCAAATAAATATTCGGAAAGCGAACCTCTTCAAGATGCTTTTGTAGCCGGTGCAAGATGGGCGCTTACTGGTAAGTATTACAAGCCTTCTGAGTTGTTCAACAATCATGCAGAAGTGGAGACGGTAGACTTTGAGGTTGAAGAAGAGCAAAAACAGATGTTGGTCTTCGAGCCTCCTTTTGAGGAATGGTGGAATGCATACAATAAAAAACGAGGCCGCAAGAAGGCAGAGGCTAAGTGGAAGAAGTTAAGCTTAAATGATAAGGTAGCTTGTATGAAAGCAACTCCTCTCTATGTAGCATCCACGCCCGACCCTGTATACAGAAAAGACCCACTCACTTATCTTAATGGCGAGTGCTGGAATGACGAAATTATTCAAAAGCAAGATTATGAGCAACAACGGAATATCCAACGTTCAGAGCGCGCTGCCCGACTCATCGCGAGTGCCTATCATCAGGGATAAGGCAAACTATCAGCGTCCTGCAACCTTAACTGAGGCTATAAAGAAGAATAAGGAAACCATGTTGGATATTCAGAAACGTGGTGGACTCAGAGACCTCATAGGATGGGTAACAGGACGACTGATAGACCTTCTATATTATCTGGGCGCCTACGATAATGCGACAGATTATCAGATTCACTTGCTTGCTCATCGTATCTGTACAAAGTATTTCTACATTACACCTGCCGAACTTGATTACTTCTTCGTAGCCTTCACCAATGGTGAATACAACAAGCTCATCAACAACGGTAAAACCATCAATCCTCAAGATATTATGAGAGGATTGATAGCTTACGAGGCAGACCTTCTGAAGGAGCGTGGAAGGGTAGAGGACGAGCGCAGAGAAGAAGAAGAGCGACTGAAAGCGATAGAGGATGCGAAGAAACCTCATGGCATAGAGGCATGGAGAAACTACTGCAAGTCGAATGGTTTAGACCCAGATAAGCATACATTACCATCCGTCAGCCTACATGATGTCAACAAGGAACTGAACATTCAAAATCCTGGAAGAATGACCGACTTAAGATAAACAAACAATAAAAAATTAAAGTTATGAATACAATTCAAATAGATGTTATCATTGTGCTATCTATCCTGTGGTTGGTAGCTATAGCAATCATTGTTGCAGACCGCATCAAATACCGCAAGTACTATTCTAGTAGATGTAAGATGGTGGTCCTTCGCATCAACAATCCCGATGTACGGGACCGCCTCAACTCAGAGGGATTATCTCTCTGCCAGTGTGCTTACTATAACACACACAAGTATCTCTACACCATCGAAGGTGATCGTATCTGTGGTTTTACCGAAGAATGCACCCATCTGATAGAAGACGCTATCAAAAACCATCAAGAGGTAATTGATTGTGATATTGATGTCAGTAAGTTCGTTAGCGAGGTCAAGAATCTGCAACAGGAGTATGAAACTAAAGAGGAGTGATAAGTATGGAAATCGTAGAAATCATAGGTAATAAGTTAACTATTAATATTCCTAGAGGAATGGAGATAGATGTTGAGAACAGCGATTTGAAGACTGGTGTTATAATGTTCAAGAAGAAATTCATCAATTTTAATGATGTAAGGTCTTCTATAATTGCGAAAGTTGATTATTCAGAAGTGAAAAAGAATCAGAATAAGCTAGATGCAATAAACAAGCTCATGAACATCGCTAGTTATTATAACGGTGATTGGAAGCCAGACTGGGGTAATATAGGAGAAAATAAATACTTTATCATAAAGTCTGACAGACCTGAACGTTTGTTTGTGGATTCTAGATTAGAATCAAATTATGGCTGCGTCTATTTTCGAAGAGAAGCAGATGCACAAGCTGTGATTGATAATCCAAATTTCAGAAGTATTCTTGATGAAATCTTTAAAAAATAATGAGGAGGGATAGATATGAAGACTTTTATTTTTGATGTTATGCTCGACGGAAGATTCATCTGCACATTAAAGTATAAATATTGTGCGCTCTTCCCAATAGATTTTGAAGATTTAGAGAAGTTCATTATCAGTAAGAAACCTTCTCTGAAAGGAAAGTACTATAGAATTGCGTTTTAATTGAATAATAATATGAAAGTATTTAAACTGCTTCTTGTAAGTATCACTTATTTATTGATAGGAGTGTTAGAAGTGTACAGTTACTTTCTGTTTAAGGAAGATGTTATTGGCATATTTGCATTCATTACTATTTGTGGTTTTATAGTAACTTTTATGTCAGAACTAGATAGTAATTAAAAAGTAAAGCGTATGGATAAATTAGAATACATTCCAGGAGATTTGGTAAAGTTTGCAACCAATACTTATACTATTGTTAATTTTGAAGAAAACTTTCTTCATAACAAGATATGTTATGCTTTGATTTCAACTAATAGTACAAAAACTGCTTTTGTTGCAGACAGAGATATATTACCTATTAATCTCACTCTTGAGATTCTAGAGAAGAATGGATGGAAGGAAGAATTGATGAGCAGAGGAGTAAAGAATAGTCATCTAGTATATACAAAACCCGATATTGAAGAATATGGATATTTTCCTATCTACATAGAAAAAGGTATCGGTGATGAGTTTGATGTATATCCGTTTACTGACAATAATGTATGTAAACCAATTGCATACATTAAGTATGTTCATCAGTTGCAGCACCTTCTCTTCGGTCTAGGACTTAACTCAGAAATGGATGTGTAGGTATGAGTGTAGCAACACAAGTAAATTATCATTGTCCTTTCTACGGAAGAAAATGTTACCAATGCGGTTATTGGAATCGTAGAGGAAATGAGTGTGAGATAATAACTCATCAAGACAGAAAGATTTGATGTTTAACGCCTTCGGGCATAAATAGATAGAGTATGAAAATAAAACATTTAAAGGAAATAATTGGAAATCAGCCAGATGATGCTGAAGTTGAGTTTATCAGAAGTATAAACCATTCAAACAAAATCATATTTAAAGTTGGAGATCAAGCCGGAATGTTTGATTTAGTTTACCTTTAACCTTAAACAGATATGTTATGAATAAAGAAGTATTCAAAAAAATAGCTTGATGAGCTTTTAATAACTAACCACCCTCTCCTGCAAAAGGGAGAGGGTAAAAAAAGAATAGAATATGAGATTAAGTGAATTTAAAGCAGGTGCTATCTTAGTTGATGGTGATGGCAAAGTGTTTATCCATGATGGTTTTGTTAACGCTGATGGATATGGTGTGATAATTGGTGAGGATTCTGATGGAATGATTCGGAAATCCAATGGTATTGGTAATTGGATGAAAGGAGACTGCTGTAGAGAAGCAACTTCACAAGAAATCACCGATTTCTTTGCCAAGGTTCGCAAGACACAGAAGATTATCAATTACTAAGTAGGATAAGCAATGAGTAAAGAAAAAGAGATAGTTCGCATCACGCATTTATCCAAGATTGGATGCATGATTGTATAGAATTGGATGATTGTAACATTCTTATCGAATAGGTTGAACTGAAAAATAAATAGCGTATGAAGATTAGATTGGCAAAGAAGATAATGAAAGCAAGGCTACTGATGAAAAAGAACAGTCATTGGTTTCATGTAATAAATCTTCCTTATTGGAAGATGAAACACAATTTGATGCTTACACATAAAAGTATAGACCACCGCATCACAAAGGCGATAAGTTTAGTTAAAAAAAGTAGCGTATGAAGCAAAGAATATTAGATATGTGTTGCGGATCTCGTATGTTTTATTTCGACAAGCAGGACCCACAGGTACTTTTTACCGACATAAGAGAATATCACGACACATTATGTGATGGACGCAAATTAGACGTTCAACCAGATATGATAGCCGATTGCACTAATTTGCCATTCGAAGATGAAACATTTAATATGGTTGTTTTCGACCCTCCTCACCTGCTAAAAGTAGGAAAGAACTCTTGGTTATGCAAGAAATATGGTAAGCTGCCCGAAAATTGGCAAGCATTCATCAATGATTCTATCCATGAGGGCATGAGGGTGCTGAAAACAAACGGAACGCTCATTTTTAAGTGGAACGAGCAACAGATAAAGGTTAGTGATGTGCTAAAGGCAATCACCGATTACAAACCGATATTCGGACATCGTACCACCATCAAGAACCAAACAATTTGGATGGCGTTTATGAAATAAATAACCCACAATCCCCACCCAGCTATCACAGCCGAGTGGGGATTTCTTTTTGCAATGAAACAATCTACTACCTAATTAACACAACTAACAAAAATGAAAAAAAAGTAAAATCTATACCAATCTATCTATATATTCATCTAAATCTTTTTCGTACCAAACTAGCTCGGTCCATCCTTTCCGTTTTTTACCCTTTGGCAGCCTGCCTTCTTTCACAAGCCGGTCAAAGGTAGCCCTCGAAACATGAACATAGCCACATGCCTCAGCCTTGCTGATAGGCTCGTCCTTATTGGCGATTTCGTGCAAGAACTTCAACATCATTTTGTTTTGAAGACTACTCGTCAGACATCTTCCGCTCTGAATCCGCTCATGAAATTCCATCAGGAGCGAATCAATCATCTGCAGTTCTTCGCTAATCTTCGCCATAAGCTAGCACTTTTTGTTTCTGTACCAGAGAGTAAACCCTATCGCGCAAGCCGCCAGTATGAACAGAAATGCGATATAGCATCTGCCCAGCGACATCAGCCTTTGCTCGTTCTTCGTCAGTTGCCGCTCTATAGGATAAGGCACGGTTACTGAATCCGTCTTGATGATTGTGTCCGTCTTCACATTATATATATTATGATACCGGTCCCGATAAACCACCTTGTTATGGAAAACCGTATCACCCTTCTGAAAAACATACACCGAATCCTTCATGTAGATACTATCAAACTTAGCAAAAGTATCTGTCCTGCATACGTATTCAGTTCTAACAGAAGGAACTTTGATATACTCCTTCGTCTTGCATCCAGTAAACGCTAATAGGATAATTCCAACCACCAAGCCGATGCAAGCCCATTTCCAAAACCTTATGTCGTACCATTTCATAAGCTATATCTCTTTGTATTCAACTTTAGCGTCAAAACAAGGGCACTCCTTGATTCTCTCCCAAGGATCCACTACGCCGTTATGGTTCTTGTCTGGAGAAATATCTCTGTGCCCTAAGATTTCAGCATTCGGATATTTCTTCTTTAGCTGAGTGAGCAGAGTGATAAGCGATTTCTTCTGTTCCTCTGTTCTGTTGTCTACCGCCTTTCCCTTCTTGTTGATGCCGCCAACATAAGCCACATTGATAGCCGTAGCATTATATCCCTTCACGCCGTTGCTAACCATTTCTACCGGAAGCATCTGGTGAATCCCACCATCAGCAGTAATTACATAATGGTAGCCGGGGTTATTCCAGCCTTTGCGCTTAAACTCATCCCAAAGTTCCTTCACGCCCCATTTCTGAGAAGAGGCAGAACAATGAACAAAAATTCTCTTAATCAGTCTCATTTCTTCTCCTCCTTTCCCTGTTCCTTCATAATCTCAACAAAAGCCCTAGCCAAGTCTTCTTTGTTCTCCAGAAGAATACTTACAGTCTTCTCCTGCTTCCGTATCTCGGCCTTCTGCCAGCTCTTTTCCCTTACGCTTACAAATTCACAGAACACGCAATAGCCTGCCCAAATCATAGAGAAGACAGGGAAGGGGAGAACCGTACAGGCTATCAGGTCTATGCAGACCGTCACCATGAAGGGAGAGAAGTATTTCCTCGCCTTGTCGCAAGTCTTCTTGAATCCTGTACTTGTCGTAGCCAGTCCGTTCTCTTTCGCTTTCTTGATTCCGAAGAACAGGTCCACGCCCATAGAAATGATAAGAGCACCCATGCAGATGGCAATAACCAATGCCGATCTGTACAGGTGCTCTTGTAAAAATGTATGTACTATCTCTGCCATATACCATTATTTTTGATTAATGGCTACAAAGATAAAAGGCTTTTCAATAGCTTTTGCCGTGTTCCAACTTAGCTATTCATGTACCACCAGATTTTATCTGTAGGGTGGTTTGTCGATTCGTCACAGAGGAAACTGATAGCCAGTTCCGAAATCCTTTTTCTGGTAGTATCTTTATTCTTCGACCATTTGCCCACCACGTCTATATGGTCAGCATACATCTTGTTCATCGTTACCGCAAAATCCCAGAAGTTGTAGTCCGGTATGTTCCAAGATAGCCGGTCATAATCCTCCTTCAACTCATCAAACCCGAAGTAAGGAGCATACTTCTTGTGAACATCATCATCAAAATAATAGATGTTGGCGATGCAGGCTCTGCCCAGTTGCTCGTCAAAGTGATGCTTCCTTTCCATCCAGTAAAGCAGATTTCTCTGCACAATCCTCTCTTCTTCCTCTGTAAACCCGCACTCATCGTTTCTTAGCATCCCGAAGGCAGATTCTGCTATTCGATAGAGCGATTTTGATAAATCCATAAGCGTAAAGCATTAAAGTGAATATGATAAACACATGGTGCATCTCCAACTGCTCGGGAGTGATGAGCCAGTGCTGATAATACAATCTGATAGCGTTGATACCGAAAAAATAGAAGAACGGAATGCGGAAAATCCAGCAGTATCTGAAGAAGAAACTTACCGGTATCATGGTCAGTGGCATATAAATGTATGCCAGTACATAAATCCAGATGATGCAGTTCCCGTTGAAATCGGTATCTAGTACTGTTGGTCTAGGGATAATGCCCATAGTCCCATACGCCGTACCAGTGGCCTAGCATCAATGGGATGGGTGCCCACTTCGATAGAAGTTCATAGAACCTCCAAATCTTCCTACTCAATAATCCTTCCATAACTAATGCTTCCTCCTCTTCCGAGAGAGGCGATTCCTGTTTTGTTCTCATTTTTGTTACGAATTTAAGTTTGATTTCACCTTTTACTAACAGTTATTAGTATATATATATTATTTCGTTGCAAAATTAAACTTTTTCTTTCGTAACACCATGAAAACCAGTCTAATATTAAACTTATTTAAATCTTTATGCGCTTATTTGGTTATATTCTAAATAATATGTATATTTGCAACATCTTAATGCAGCATTTATATGGCAAGAGCAAATTACGAATTGATTGACAGACAGAGGGATGATCTGATGAAGGCGTATCGGGAGATAGCTCCTAATTGCCATTCCCAACAGGAGGCTTGGGAAAAGGTAGTCCATTCTCCTGCTCCTAGATACTACGTTTCTCCCAAAAGAGCTTGGGATATACTCCGCAGAATGGCAGTCGGCGATTTCTCAAAGGTGGATAGCATGAAGCCGATTCGGCAGAAGTTGTACTATACGCTGTTCAACAGGATGAACGAAATGACGCAGCGAAAGGAGTTTGTGGGAAAATCTTTATGGTTTATCTGCCAGTTCCTTGTTTCTGAGCCTGCACCAGAGTTCTTTATCCAGCCGAGTAATCTCAAGTTTATTTTCGCTTACTATAAGAAGTATGGAAAAAATTACAGAGAAATGGACATTCGTAAGAAGAAACTTTCGAACAAAGCTGGTGCTTAGCATCATCTGCCTCGTTCTGTGTACTTGCCACGTCGGTTTCTATCCTGGTTGTCCTTGGCAGAACCATATCCTGTATAGCTTCTTCCATGTCAACGGATTTCATCTTGCCGTAAACCTTCTGGTGCTTTGGCAGATAAAGAACGATATGAAACCAGTCACTTCTCTGGCTGTTGCCTCTGTCGCTAGTCTGCTGCCCATGTATGTTAGTCAGCCTACAATGGGGCTTTCCGGTTTCTTATTTGCATCCTTTGGTTCAATGTGGGGTAGGACAGGACGATGGAAAGAGGCATTAAAGAAAGCGATGCCGTTCATTATTTGCACCATGGCCGTGCCGAATGTCAACGGACTCCTGCATTTTTACTGCTTCGTATTAGGCTACATCGTATCGTATTTCATAAATAATATCAAAAACAGATAATACACATATAAAGAGAATCATGTTTTCGAAATGTTTTTCGTAACTCATTTTAAAGGCGACCACTCGTGATGAGCAGCCGCCTTTTTCATGTTATCATAAATTAGCGCGTATGAAAGAATTATCTCATTTTGTCTTCTCGTCTGCTTTGTACCTCCACTATACTCCCAGCAAAGGCATCAGCAGCCTTGAAGTTCTGCAGCGTATACTTAAAAGTAAAGTACTTCCAAGGCTTACCAGCCAAGCTTGGCAGCTTGCACCAGTGCTTGCAGTCGTTGCTTCCGTATATCTCCAGTCCTACCGTACCTTCGTCCGAATCAAACAGATGCTTCACCGCTCTCAGCGATTTCAACGTCATGCTGCCGCCAAGCTTTAAAGGTCTGGTAGTAAATGAGCCGCTATAGCTTTCTGTATCTTCGTTGATGTCCGGCTTTGACGTAAGTGAATAGACGTTTCCGTTAGTATCTTGTATCAGATTATCCGGATAATCATTCACTACAGCCTGTGCCTCTATGCCGCTATTCACCATTGAGAAGGTCTTATCCACCATATTATATATGTATTGGTATGATTTCCCCTTGCTGAATATTCTCAATATGGAGTCTCTGTAATCGTAGGCGATAAGGCATCCTTTCAGAAAATCCATGAATTTGCCTTCACCGAAGGTCGCAAAGTTCCTCGGTACTCTTCCTCTCATCTGCTCGCTCATACAGGCTACGCTTCCACCGATTGCCGCCATCAGTCCTTTCTTTGAAGCAAAGAACACAAGCCTGTCCGTCGGCACCAGTGGAGAATCCTCATTACATACCTCTCTTGATATTGGATAGGCTCTGCTATAGAGACCTTCTGAGTTAACCGACAAGCCGTAGATACCTTCGTCCGTAAATACCATCAATGGATATTGACCAAACTGACCTTGACTTACCGCCTCTGTGTTGGCAATAATTCCGAGTATCTTTCCTGTTCCAACCGTATTATCTCCAGATGCCTCAAATACAAATGGGTTGTTGACTACAGAAGTGAAAATCTGAGAATTCAAATCTTCTTTATCATTTACGCTTGTTACAATCTTTAGCAATTCGCTTTCACTGATTTCTGTAAACTTCTGCGGCTTATTTGGTGGAAGTACAGGAAACGTATAAGCGCCATTTAATCTAGGATGTGCATTTAGATTAATTCTGATATATTTCCCTGCATGGTGAAAAATAACCTCCGTAGCATTCGGGTCTGGGTAAAACAGCCATCCTTGCAGAAAATCTTTATCTGCAGTAACACTTCTTTCAACCCATGTATCACATTTATCTGAAACGATGTGCGTAAACATAAGAAATGCGTCATCCTCAAACCTGTCTTTTCCTACAAATTTGGCGAAACCTGCAAAAGGAGTTCGTGTTGTTCCAATAAGATTCAGTCTGCCATTATAATTGTATATAGATTCTGCACTCAAAGATGCCCATCCGTAGTAATCATCCACATTCAGTTGCTCCTGCTCCAGAAGGTTCTCCAATGTCCCATCACTGATAAATGCCGGTTCTCCACCCTTGCCGGTAACGGTGTAATGATAATTGCTACCACCAATATAACCGCCACTTATTGGAACTGTGAATAATTTGTAAAAAACTGTTTTTGAGAGTAATTCGGATATAATCTGATTATCACTCTTGTATTTCGGAAGAAGCTCGTCATGTACCGATCTGGTATATGAGTTGTATGTACCCGTAAAGCCATCCACGTCGTAATTAAAGAGCTTTTCATCGTAAGTTTTATAACCGAAATTGGCATAAGCATACTTATTATGTATACCATTCGGGCTTTCAAAATGCCAACCTTTATCTATATAGAATGGCACAACTTGGTCTGACGCAAAAACCACAATCTCCTTGATTATATCACTCCAGTCACTTGATATTGACTCAAACCGAAACAGTAGCTCTCTGTATTCAATAAAGTAGAACATACTTTGTGCACTATCCATCCCATGGAGATCATAATATGTTTTGAATATATCGTCAAAAAAAGCAGCACTGAACATGCAGTTTTTATTCACTGTAGGATAGCAGATTATAGGCGTGGTTATTCTGCAGTATGAGCCATCAAACATACGGAAAGCGCATCTTAGAAAAAATGGGAAGGCAAACATGTTCTTGCTCTTAACCCAGTTTATGGCTTGCGCTACATGCCCCTGGATGGTTTCTTGAAACTCATTCTCATATTTTGAGTCTGTTGATATCTTTACGCTGAACATTGTATATGAATCGGTTTCACTACCATCTGGTTTTACGCCGCCAGCCTGAATAAACTTATGGTTTAAGGGGTTGAAATAGCTCTCTCCTTTTTTTGTCTCAACAGCATTCTCGGCATTACATAAAGTTCTTCCGCTTTCTTCCTGTCTGTAGTTACCTGTTGGTCGTTCAAAAGTAAAATCGTAATCTAAACGAGGCAAATCTTTACCCAGATTCTTGTATTTGTTTCCTTTGAAAAGCAAATAGTGAAGACCTTCGCTGGTGGCGCAAACCAAAGTATTACCTATACTTTTTACATCATAAACGGTTCCTACATTGAAACTTTTCGTTACTCCATCGGGTGGGCTTACGATATTTCCACTATCATTTTTGGTATACCAGTATATGTTTTCCGTACCATCATAAGCAATGATATTCTCATAGTCTGCCATCTTGTGAACGTACATGATATTCTGCCCCGCAATCTCACCAATCTTTACAGGATTCTGCACCGCCTTCATTTCTCCATCCTTAAAGATAAATCCGTCACTCTCTAGCAGTTCAGAATCATCTGAAAGCAAGTCGCTAGGAACATTCGTCATGCCCTTGCTAAAGCTCAAAGTTTGTCTTTCTAAGTTTCTTTCCATAATAATTCAACATTTAACATTCAACATTCAACACTCCCCTAAATTTTCGCCGCCGTATGAACACCATCACCACCACGGCTTCTTCTTTCCGCTTTCTTCCAGCTAGGCTTATCCATGTCCGTAAGACTCACAAAGAGACCGATGCCGGTACTCATTACCACATCATCATGGTTTCCGTTACCCACGATATTACCCAAGCTTCCATCATCATGTCGCTCATAGATGCGCAACTCATGATACATTTCCTTGTCTGGCTCCTCATACAGGTTATCATCAATAAACTCTTCCAAGTTATCAATCACCTGTTGCTTCGTCAGCTTGTTGGTTTGGAAACCATATTTCGCCAGTACGTTGTCTTCCACATTCTCCGAACTGCTCGTTCTCTGATACAGATTATCGTAGTAGTCGGCTATCTCCTGCAGAATAGTCAGAAAGTGATCACCCTCCGTGTTATTGTTCTTCTCTCGGTCTGCCGTATTACTCTCTATTACCAGCAGCGCATCATCATAATAATGGGCTAGGGCAGCAGCCATCCATGCCAGCTTATCATGTCTAACATGTCCCCTGTATCTCGCTACCACCTTTGGTTTACCCTTCACCGTAGGAATCATACCGAATCGGTCTATCACGGTCATAACGGTATAGTCAGATGTAGTACTCTTACCTCCAATGTCCACGCTCACCAAATATCTGTTCTCCACTTGCAGGCAGTTTGGAACAGCCCAAATCTTCAAGTCTCCATCGCCATCGTCTCTCAGTTTCACCTTCGAGTTCGGAATGGTGTTATCATCCTTCACGCTGATGTTCACCACGATGTCGGCAGTAAACTTAGGGTCTTGCTTATACATAGCCTGCATGTCGTCTATAGAATAAGGATTGAATACCAGTCTACCTGAGTTTCTGAACGCATCTTCCTCATCAATAGGAGCCTCGGTAGCACATGCCGCATGTGTGGTAAACTTGTTTCTGTAGTTTCTGTACCATTCTATCGCCTCAAAACAAGCACCCTTCTGCCACATTCGCCAGAAGAACTTTCCTGTCTCACGATAGCCCTTCGGACAGGTGCTTCGGTCTCTGTTCTGCAAAAGCCACTTAGCAAATGCCCTTCTGTTCTCTACAGGAGTCATATCCTTTTCGATGAAGAAACAAGGAATAAAGAGGAACGAATAAGCATCATTATTCTTTGGGTCCATTGCCAACTGGCACTTGTCGTAGAAGAAACCAGAGTTACCTCTACCGGTACTCTCGAATATCTCCACGTTGTCTTCCAATGGGTCGATACCACCGGATATAGAAGAAATCACACCCTCAGGATCATGCTCTGGTGTCTTCTTCCAATAGGCTACCTCCGAATAGTGAGCACAGTGGAAGTTGCTACCACGCACAGAATCGAAGTTCTCGAAGGATGCTACCGTCAGCGTACTTCGTCTGATTGCCTTCACACCATCCGTTACTTGGAAATCGTCAGGAGAATTTTCGTATGGCGAGAACTGGAGTTTTGCGCCCGGATGCCCCACGGTCCACCCCGGCTGACGCTCCAAAGCTTTTCGGTACATCGCCTTAATCTTCTTGGCAGTATTCTTCTGTTGGGCAAGCACAATAGCATTCCAACCATCGCGCCTATAGTCCTGAATCCATTTGATGTAAAGCTGTGATAGGGTAGAGCCGCCCCACTGACGTGCTTTCAGAATAACCACGAACACCGGTTTGTGGGCATTCCGCAGGTCCTCCATAATCTTCAGTAGCTTTCTTTGAGGATAGTTCAGCTTGAAAGGAATCATCTTACCGGTCTTCTTATCCTCAATCTTATCGGTCACGAATAGGGCAAACTCTGGGTCTTCCATGAACCTCACCCTACAGATGGCAAAGGTAAGCATTTGGAAATGCTGGGCATCATCCTTCTGGTGCGCCACATAGTTGATGTAGTCTTTTAGGCTGCCCATCTTTCTCAGACCTCTGAACAGAACAGATTTGGCGGTCTTCTTCGGAACCCACATCTTAGGAATGAAGAAATCGGATAGTTCTATCAGCACACGATGTTCAAAGTTATAGCAACCTTCTCCTGTCATAGGGTCGTAGGTGCCATAAATCTCATCGTATCGCTCCTGATTTTCCGCTACGAGATTATCTATTTCCTGTTCAGTTACTAGAGCCATCCGTTGAATCGTTTAGTTCCTCAAAATCTGCATCCTGTATCTCGGGTGCTTTGCTTATATCCAGTACGTCTGCCTCGTCTTCGTCCTCTACGGTTGTCATACCGAGTGCCATAAGCTGCTTGAAGTCTGCATCTATTCCGTGGGTAACGCTTACTTCTGTCTGCTTTGGTATCATGTGCTTGGTAAGGTCTTTGTAGATGGTGACGTACGTCTTAGGATCATACTCTGCCAGTTGGTTCATACAATCCTCAAACTGCTCTTGGCTCCTTGCCAGCCAGTCACGTATATATTCCTTTTGGGCACTCTTTCTTGCAGGGAGAAGTTTCTTTACCTTCTCCTTCTTCTCTTTCTGTATCTCCCTTACAGACTTAAATCCATCCATTTCAAAATCTTCCATACGCTCGCTGTTTTATTATCCGAAGGGTTTCAACGTGTGAATCATGCTGCCCGGCTTGGTTGAGTTGGCGCAGTCTATGATGTCTATCTCCAGTTCGTCCAGTTGGTTCAACTGGTCTATTGTCAGAGGGTCCTTGCTCGTTAAAGTGCGCATAAAGTATTCGTATAGCGCACCGGTCACGATATAGTCGTGTATCAGCTTGACGAGTGCATCATATTTGGTATCATCCCAGTAGTCGGGAAATTTCAGCCATATCTCCTTCTCATCCCATTCTCTCAGGGCATTATCTCTTACCCTTCCTTCTGGTTTCATTACATAGGCAGACAGATTCGCTTCCACCTTATTAATATACTTTTCAAACCATCGGTAGAAGAGCGGACGTTCCTGATCGTTCTCGCTTGTCGGAATATCTTCGCCTTGCGCGTCCTTCATGTTCCGTCTTGCTCGTCCTACCATGTTGGTGTTTGCATCTATATCATACCAGAGTTGGGTGGCATAGATAAAGATGTGTTTATCCCAATAGCCGTGCCCTGCTCTTCGAGGCTTCGGCAAGAAAGGATTTGGCTCGGGCTTCCATCCTCTCTCTCGGATAAAATGTGTTGGGTGTAATTTGTTAAACTCCATCTTATACCTCCTTTGCTACGGTTGCTTCTACTTCCACTTTCAGCTTGTCGCTGTGTCTGGAGAACAGAGTGATGATTGCTACACCTGTATTGATAGGTTTCAGCCAGAAAGCATGTGGCTCCTGACTTCTGTGTACTTCCAGTATACTAGGGTTGCTGCTTCTTGCCTCAATATCATCAATGGTTCCTTCGTCAATAGAGTAGGATAGGGTAACTTCCATATCGTCAATACGTATGGTTACTTCTCCGTCCTCTTCGCTTCCGTCCACCTTGGCGGTCAGATGTTGTGTGTAAGGAACAGTAGGAACTGACGGACCACTCAATACGAAACATCTTCTGATGCTCTGCTCGTCCAGTGCAAGTGTAGCCTGATATGGCTCTGCCTGTTTCAGATTGGTAGTCTTCAACCACCACTGATAAATCATGTAGTCCTCAACGTATTTTGCCACCAGTCGTGCCAGAGTATCGGTCAGCGTTCCGTTGCATCTTCGTGAGGCGTTCAGAACAAATTCTACTATATCATCATCTTTGTCGTTGTAGTAGATGATGTTATCTCCTACTGTTTGTGCAGTAGGAACGATATATTCTGCAAGAATGGTCTTTGTCATTTCTAAGGCTGTCTGAAAGTCGTGCGTTAGCGTTCTTTCATGTACCTCATCGTCACCTGCTGCCTCTTGAAAACCAGTTTTGATGTTTCTTTCGTCAGTAGAACTGTCTATCTTTGCTTTCAGGTAGGTTGTCGACTTTACTGCCTCAATCACTACCGATTTGATAATTTGAAATTTTATGATCATAGCTTATCCTTGTTTAATGGTTTCTAACTGTGGCTCGTTCTCTATGGAACCAGTCATGTCTTTCAATGTCTTTACTGATGTATGAGGTGGCATCTTGTCGAATACAAGCCGTATTGCTGCCTTCAAGTGCATATTCATTTCTTCTGAGTACACTTTTGCTTGCTCTGTACTGCTCAAAGTTAGCACCATGTAGGCTGTGTACGCCCTTACATATCCCATAAAGCAACTTTCGAAAGCATTCTTATGTCCTTCGTTCAGTCGGGTCACATTGAAAGTTACTGATGCAGGAAGTGAAGAGTCCAGATAGGTTTTTACTACTGGTGCCATTTCGCCGGCAAAACTTCGAACCGCTGATTCGATGTATTGCCTTATCACCATTTTCTCTACAGATGATAGGGTTGTGCTTCCAAACAGAGAAACACCATCCTTGTCTTTCAGCCTCTTTGCAATAACTGAAACCTGCTTCGTCACATCACCTTCGATGGACTCCATGCTGATTGTTACTAATTTTGTTTCTTCTGCCATACCTTATGCTGCTCTGTTATATCCTAATGCACTCTGTGCCTGTGCTACCGCATTCTGGTCTGCACCCTGCACAATTCCGTTCTCTACTTGACCGCCACCTTGCTGCATAGCCATTGCCTGTTGCTGCTGATACATCTGTTCGAGCTGAGCCTGCTGCTCCTGTACGCTGGCAAGCAACTTGTCTGCAAATGGTGCGTTGAGGTTCTGCAGATACTGGATGATGTTGATACCGCCCATTTCAAGAAGCTTGTCAAGCGTATCATTTTGCATCGTATTGAATGCTGCCGTAGCTGCTGCATTCTTGATGCTGATCTTGAAGTGAATATCTCTTGCCGAAAGGCGGTCGTATTTGTAAACCGTGTTGAAGTTCCGGTCGTAAACTTTTCTTCCGTCTTCGTAGTACTGTTGGATAGTCATGCACTTCTTGGTTGCCAGTTTCTCCGTAAACACGTCCATGTCGGCAAGGATGGTATACAGAGACGTAGTTGCATTCTGGCTTTCCTGTGCGTATCTGGCTGCCGATGTTCCTGCCGATGGGGTCTTACCCTGCAAAGCTCCGCTCACGTTGGTAACCTCTCTAATCAGGTTCAGCTCTATCTGCAACAGTTCATTCGTACCGATGTTCACGGCATTCGATGTAATAATCTCCGGCTTCGCATTCGGCGTCTTCACCGATGGCTTGTAGAATATCCATCCGTCATACTCTACCGCCTCTTCCATAAACTGCTCTGGCGTTCTTCCATTAAGCACATTTGTAGGAATCATCTTGAATCCCTTGAAACTGCTTCTGATAGCCATGTCGTTCATCACAATCAGTCGGTTGATGTATCGCTGCTGGTCTATGATGTTGGCAAGGAATGGATGAATCTCTCCGTTGATATACGGATAGAGCTTCATTGTAAATGGATGGCTTTTATAGTCGTATGGTGTTTCTCCCTGACAGAGGATAGTTCCGTCTGGTGCCATATAAGTATAGTACCAGTACTTATCGGCAATCTCCTCGCTTGTAATATAAGCTCTGTCTTCTTCCGCTATACCCATTTCGTCATACTGCTGCTTGCGCTTCATGTTATCGTTGCGCAGCTTCTGTATCATCGCAGTATCATCCAAGTCTATGCGGAAGTAAGCGCCGGTTCCTGTGGTCGCAATAGGGTCAAAGCATTGCAGTCTTGGCTTGGTCTCCGTGGTCCACACCTCAATCACTCTAGAGTAATGTCTTCCCTTGTTGCTATGGTCGAAACAGAGATTCTCCAACGCCTTCTCTTCGTTAAACTCATAGCCGTAGCTGTTATCGTCAGAAGGATAAATATCAAATATAGCATTCAGATCATCTTCCGTAAGCCCATATTCCTTTTTGGCAAACTTCTGATACAAGTCTTCTCGGCTCACGTCATGCAGAACACCGATAAGACTCACGTCATTGTGTCGTGGGTCGCTTCCGCATTCAAAAAACATGTGGTCGGGTTCCATCGCGTCTGTCCATGAGTCGGGCATTTCAAGTTCCTTCGCCTCCCAACTCTCTCTGACAAACATCTGGCCGCCCATAAGATAGTCCTTAATAGCGTGGTTCAGCACATCTTGCATGTACGTTGTCTGCCAGTTGCATTGCATCGTGGCACTCATCATGTCACTCAGTTGTCGGGAGTCGCTGTCTCTTGCAAAGCAGACCGGTTCCGTTCCCTGCTTGGCATAAAGACCGGCAATAGATTCAAGAATGCTCACCATGATGTTGTTGCTCATAGGTGTCTGGTTGCGCCTTTCCATATAGGTGCGCTCCGTCATTTCTTCCCAGTAGCCATGATGGTATACTCTGATGGTGTCGCTCCATTGGTCGCCCATGCAGTAGCGCATCGTTCTCGCCCTCGTTTCTCGCACACAGCTCAGGTTATTCCAAGCATTTCTGCATCGGCTGAGTAACTCCTCGTCCTTGCCGTGTTCTTGTCTTCGCTTGCGAGCCTTAACAGAGTCATACTTGTTATGTTGAGGCATCACTTTGCTAAGTGTCAGTATTCTTGCCTTTACCATTTTCTTATACATTATTAATTATAGGCGCAAAAATAGGCAAAAACATGGCTTTCTTTGCCGTGTTCCAACCAACCGCCAAGCGCAAGGTTGGAGCACGGCAAAACTTCTTCAAATTATTTGCATTTTTGCAGAAAGTTTCAAACAGTATTATAGAGATATGACAAAAGAAGAATTAGCACAGATGAATGAGGAAGGTGGCGCACAACAGGCTCCACCTGCTGAGGCTGCTACAGATGAAACGTCTGTAGATGAGCGCCCTAATCGTACAGCTTTCTCCAAGCGTTTCTCCAAGCGTCACTCCGACATAGACTTCGAAGACAAGGAAGCTCGTTATGCGGCAATGAATGATGATGCTGATTTGCTCGGACGATACGAGGAGAGCGGTAAGGCGTTGTCTAAAGTATTCGATAAGCACAAGTGGCTCGCTGCTCTGGCGATGGATATGGAGAAAAATCCGGACGACAATCCGTTTGATGCGATGGCTCGCTTGGGCATTGATGTAAAGACGTTGCTTGATGATCCTGAAGGCGGCAAGAAACTCGCTGAGATTCTCGCCAAGCACAATGAGGACGTGGCTGAACAGAACGAAGCTACAGAGAAGGTTACTGCCAACATGCGCAAGTCGCTTGAACGCCTGATGAATCTATATCCCGATGAAGCACATGATATGTGGTCACAGATTTACGAGATTCACGACAAGGTAGAGAGTGGCGATATTTCAGATGATATTTGGAAGATGCTCCATAATGCCAACAACTACGATTCCGACATCACTTCGGCGCGCGAAGAGGCGGCTATGCAAGCCAGAAACGAGAAGATTCAGAATAAGGTTCGCTCTTCTAGCACCGAAGGTATTCCTCCTTCTCTTTCTAGTTCTGGCGCTGGAAACAAGCCTGCCAAAAAGAAGAATGAGCCGAAGAGCGGATTCTTCGAAGGTCTCACTTATTAATATTAATCCATAAATATATGTATAAAATGAAGAAAGATTGTTTTAAGAATTTTATGAGCGGTCAGTTCATCATGAAGATGATTCTGATGCTTCTTGCCGTGGTTACTGGCGGCGGCGTTCTCGCTATGGCTGATACCGCAGAGCCAACTACTCAGATTGGCGATGAGGGTCACGAACCTTCAACCAAGGCTGATGCGGCAACTGAGCCTGTTGATCCTGATAAATCAGACCGGTTGGCTCCAGGCGGTAAGGTAGAAGGTCAGGACTTGACCGGTACGCAGGCTTCTGCAACCCAGATTCGCAAGGGTGGTCTTGCCGAGGAGGATTGGGATAGTGAGGTAGAGAAATATCGCCCTTTCCGAACTCCTTTGCTCCAGATTATCCGTAAGATTACAAAGAGTGTACCTTGTAATGGCTACGAGAAGAAGCATGCCCGTGTCGGTGGTGATACCCTCGATGGTGTTGTTACTAAGCAGATTGAAGCTGTCGAAGCTGGTGGCACTATCAAGCTTACCAAGACTAACTTCTCGGGTTCTCTGCTTCCTCTCTACAAGGGTAGTACAGTTATCGTTCCTTCTGTTGCCGGTTACGAGCGTGGTTCTAAGACCAAGGTTAGCGGTCGATTGAATCTCTTGGTTGTTGATAAGACGAAGGATGAGGTTACTTTGCAGGCGCTTAATGGTCCGGCAGAGACCGAAGGAACTATTGGTGAAACCCTCGACTCTATGGGCTGCCCAGCTATCCCAGCTAACAGCCGTATTCTCTGTGCTTCTACCATTCTCTCCGAGAGTCAGATGAACGTTCCACCTGAGAACTACCAGCCTCGCTCAGAGGAGGTTTATTTGCAGAAGCGTGCATTCTCTATCATCTTCACCGAGGAGTTCGAGAAAATCAAGAAGAAGGCGCCTCATACCGTTGCCGACATGAAGGAAGATGCTCTCACCAAGTTCTTGCTTCGTCAGGAGCGCAGTTACCTCTATGGTACTAAGTTGAAGTTCCTCATGGAAACCAAGGACGGTGCTCAGGAATATGCTTACTCTGCTGAGGGTATCATCAACCAGCTTACCAACTCTTACGGTATTGGCGACACCTACACCTTCGCTGACCTTATCGCTATTGCTAAGCTGATGTTCACTGACTTCGCTGAGTCTGATACCATGTATCTCTTCTGTGGTAAGAACGCTGTTGAGCGCCTGATGAAGATTGAACTTCCTAAGGGTCGCGATGTCATGTTCTCTACAGTTAAGGAGTTCGACATCACCTTCAACCAGTTCAAGTGTAGCTATGGTACTCTCAACTTCGCTTGGGATAGCACGCTCGACTACATGGATTTGGAAGACTGCATGATTGGTGCTGACTTCAAGGGTGCTCGTCACTACGTCAAGGAGAAGAGCAAGGAGCGCACCAACGATTTGTCAAAGGATGCTTACGATCCACGTCTGGCGAAGCGTTACATGCACTGGGAGGCTGATTGTGTTGCTCTCCGTGGCTACAACAGCATTCTTGTTGGTCCAGAGAATAAGATTTCTACACTTGGTGCATCGGGTGTCATCAACAACATTATCTCCATGAGCAAGTTGCCTGAGACTCCTCGTGAGGGTATGATTGTCGCTTTGACAGCCGATTACGAGGGTAGTGGTCCAACCAAGTACGAGAAGGAGAATGTTTACATCTACAAGGGCGGCAAATGGGAACTCTTCTCAGGTCAGCTTATTGCAGCCTAGTGTAATACACCGAATAACAAGTGACTGGCTTCGTGCCGGTCACATGTTGTTCTAAATAAATTATTAGCAAATATGATTAAAGTATATAGATATAATGCAAATAGAAATTCTGTAAGCCATATTCTTCAAGGCAAGAATGGCGTAACAGTTCGCTACAACTTCGAGCGTGGTAATGTGATTACCAAGCAGAAGCCGGAAATCATCTTGAAGAATGAGTACGCTCAGAATTTGCTTGAAAGCAGCGATCTCTTCAAACAGGGTCTCGTTAAGCTCATCCGTTCAGAGGAAACTCTGGAGGATAAATTGAAGAAGGCTGCAGAACTGGAAGAGAAATCTTCCGAAGAAAATAAAAAGGGACCTATTGAGGTTGCTTCTGTCGTTTCTGATGAAGACTTGATAGCTTTTGTCAACGAGGAAGACAAGCGTGAGGGTTCCCGACAGTTCAAGACTTTGACAAGTGCTTTGGAATGGGCAACAAAACACAACTTTGTTTTCCCAAATCACAAGCCATAATATATAATAAGGTGAAATGAAGGTAGAAGACATCATAAAGGCAGTACGTTGGTGTATAGACGAGGAATCCAACAACACATCGGAAATCACCGATGAGAAGGATGATTTGTATATGGACAACATCATCAAGTCGAAGATAAACGATGCGCTGCATTGGATAGCTATTACTGCTGCATCTTCGCCTGTCCTGTCCGATTCCAAGAGCATAGGATCGACTTCCGACACAATTCAAGTGTCAGATTTTGATTCTAATCACAACATCGGTGTTATCACCATGCCTTCCGATATGGAGATTATTACAATCAACCGCATTCGTGGCGCTTCTTGGTATAAGGCAGTCACACCAGTAGAGGACACCAATGATGAAGCTCTTATGATGTACGACGATACCGCCAAGGGTACCATTGATCGCCCACAGGCTGCAATCATGCGAGAGAATCCAATCAAGATCCTCATGCAGCCAAAGACTTCAACGGCGGTCATTACCTATGTAGGTGTACCTAAGTCTGTGAGCACAGACGTTTCCACAACAGATGTTTCCATTCCAGACAAACTAAAGAATGCCTTCATCTATTATATCGCCTTTCTGCTCCTCTCAGCCTACGATGATACCAAAGCTAGCCAGATGTACACCATCGCCCTGCAACAGCTAGGCGTAAATCAAACCTCAAAATAAAGACGATATGGAGAATGTAACAGCCACATACGATGCCAATGAACTTGCGTGGGTAACTCCAATCCTTACTCTTCGCCGTGATATTTTCCTAAGAATCACGCTAAGGGAAAAAGGAAAGGTGGTTATCCGTCAGTCAGATGATAAGGGAAATTTCCCTAGCATCCCGATACGTCGCCACAAGGACACCCAGTCCTTCGAGTTCCGTATATCGGTTATTCCCGATACCGTCCAAATTCAAATATTCACTTCTACAGAACCAAAACAAATTAAATATGCCTACATTTAGACAAGATCCGAAACTCGGTACGATGGTGCCGTTGATGAAGACTGACGATTACAATGACCAGTCTGTCACCGAAAAAAAGTTGAAGGATGGTAATATCACCACCCGAAAGCTGGCTGATTGTTCTGTAACAACAGCAAAGATTGCGGACGGGAATGTTACTACTCAGAAGATTGCAGACCAAAATGTAACAACAGGGAAGCTTCAAGATTCTGGTGTTACTACGGAAAAGATTGCCGACCTGAATGTTACGACCGAGAAGTTAGACGATAAGTCGGTTACTACAGAAAAAATGGCTGATGGTTCTGTCAGCAACGAGAAGCTACAGGATGACAGTATCACCAATGAGAAGTTAGCAGAGAACTCCATCACCAAAGACAAGTTGAAAGACAACACCATCGGTGTAGAGAAGTTAGACCCAGAGCTTCGTCAGACTATCAATGCAGCTACTGGTCTTCCTGAGAATTTGGTAGAAACCATTCAAAACGTAGATGATACACTGAAAGACCATCAGAAACAGCTAGATGATAAGCAATCGCAGATTGACGATAAGCAGCAACAAATCACTGCCAATGATGAAGATATTTCATTATTGCAGACTCGCAGCACTCAGATAGAAGAAACTATTAAGTCTATAGCTGCTACTGGTGGTGCAAGTCAAGCTACTGCTGTTACTTATAATAATGAGAAGTCAAAACTTACTGCAATTAACATACAGAGTGCAGTAGATGAGATTGTTGAAAAGACAGCTATAAAAGATGAGGAAGGATTGGTAGTAGAAACTCCTTTCCGCTACATTCAGAATGAAGAGTTCATCTTTGCAAAGGTAGATGTAGAAGACAAACTTCTCTTCGGTATTCAGTGGGATGGTACTCCTGTATTTGGCAAGACAAGTGCAGTAGAGGACAGATTGCAGTCACAAGTAACTCTTTTGTCAGATAAGGTTACCACTATATTGGGTGATGATGATACTACAAGTGCTATTGACACATTGAAGGAGTTGAAGGACTTCTTTGCTAGTATTGATAATACTCAGACACTTACAAGCATCCTTACAAATCTCAATAGTGTTAGCACCAAGTTAGGAGAAGATATTAAAAATCTTCAAGATACAAAGGTAGATAAAGAAGAAGGCAAGTCTCTAATTGAAAATGAAGTAAAGGAATGCTTTAGAGTAATCGAAAATGAGGAGTTTCTTAAAGCAATAGTAGATTCAGAAGACAAGGTACTCTTTGGTTTCTACAGAGCAACTGGCAAGCCATATTATCCTCTCAATGAAATGTATCACGTTGAGCAGAATGAAGAGTTCTTCGCTGTTTGGCTTGATGCTGCTAATCATATACTCCTTGGTATCAGAAGAGACGGACAAATTATTGGTGAAATCCATGCAGTCAATGCCTTGAAGCAAGTTATATCTCAGCTTCAATCAGACCTTGCGTCATTGAAGGAAAATGTAGGTACAATAGATACCAACCTCAAAGAACTTCTTGACGTTTTCTCTTTGCAGGATAACCCAGAGTTCATATATGCCAAGACTGATGCAGATGGTAAAGTAATTGAAGGTCTTAGAAAGGATGGAACTAGAGTACTTAATGGATATACTGAGTTTAGTGGTAACATCAAGGCTTTAGGCATGTCCAGTGAATATGTAGATAACCCAGAGTTCATATATGTCAAGACTGATAAAGATGGTAAAGTAATTGAAGGTCTTAGAAAGGATGGAACTAGAGTTATTAATAAGTTTGAAAGCAATTCTATACCAACAAATAAAGATATTATATCTACAGTTGTTGGAAGCAAAGAATTGTCTGATAAAATAGCATGTGGTGATATACTTTCATTATATCCAATCCGCTCTGAAAAACCAGTTTTGGCTAATTTCAAATACCATACAGTAGAGAGTGGTCCTTACATTAAGCCAAAATTTACTTTACTTTATTTCTCTGACCTTCATAGCGTATCTAGACGTTTGGAGCGCATAATAAAGTATTATAACCAATATAAAGAATACATTGATGATATTGTCTCAACAGGTGATGCTAATAATTTCTTTACAACTAATTTCTCATTTTGGAAAGAAAATGGTGCAGGTTGTATATTGAATGCTTTGGGTAATCACGAGGTGTTTGGAGGGAGCAGAGAATATGAATTATCGGAAGAAGACAATCAAAGCAATATTGTGAAAAAATACATAGTAGCTTATAATGTCCCAACATATTCTTCTAAAGAATGCTATGATAAGTTTATTAAACCATATCTTTCAGAAACAAAAATAAACTCTGTCGAGAATAAATGCTACTTCTACAAAGATTATGAAAGTGCAAAGATTAGAATAATAGCATTGGATGTATATCATTGGAGAGATGTTATATATTGCAAGAAAGAATATGCAGATGGACACACGGAAAGCTATACTTCTGAATCATTCCCTGATGGTGATACAGTCGATAAAGGAGAGCAAGCTGATTGGTTCAAGAACATATTGGAAGATTCAAGACAAAAAGGATTTAATGTAATATGTATGATTCATACACAAAAAATAGACACTCTTATTGATTGTACTTTTACAAATCTAGACAGACCAAGTAGTTCTTACTATGGTGATAATAATAATAAAGAATATTCTGATTTGGTAGAAGCATTCATGGCAGACCATGACGATGAGTATGGAGCAGGTAAATTTATATGTTGGTTGTGTGGTCATCATCATTCAGACGCAATAGGCTTATCTAGCAATTATCCGAAACAATTAAAGATTTTAATAGATACAGCTGGATGTAGTCGCAATCCTAACAATCCACAATTTGACTTTACTGGGAATTTTGATAGAATCGAAAATACTTATAGTGATGATTTATTTGATATATTTGCTGTAGATACAGAACATAAATATATTTCATTACACAGAGTTGGTTGTCATTCAGATTCTCACGGAAGGCATATTGGTAATTTATTATATGATTATAAGAATATGAAACTATTGTATAACAATTAAAATATATAATTATGGAAAAATGTTTAGTAACAAAATTGCAAGGAGTTATTGATGATGATTCATTGCCAAAAATAGGAGAATTAGTTATTCTTCCTCAAGAAGGAAAAATTGATGTATCTCTAGGTTTTACCGAAGGCACTACTATTAGAACCTTCGGTGATGCGTACTTTACAGATGAAAATTATGCACAAAACTTAGGAACAACTAAAGAATTAACAGCATATAATGGTGGTAGTTGGGGAGACCGTATTTATGTTAAGGTTGTAAATAATGGAGGTTTGAAAGTTCCGATTTACAAATTAAGAATATTTATAAATATCAAAGGAATAGGAGATTATAACCGTTTTGCATTTGCTTCACCAGAAAAGTCTAGATTTAGTTTTAATTCCGAAGATAATTTTGATTTTGCAAGATTCTCTAAAGAAAGTTCTTTTGGATATATAAAACTGAATAGAACAAAAAAGCAAGATATTTCTTGTATAAACTCAGTAAATGGTCTTTCAGACACGCTGGATTTGAGCAACTCATCTATGTATGGAGATATTTCTGTATTAAAAAAATTCTCGAAATTTAATTCATTTTTTCCTCCTGCAACTGTTAAAGGTGAAGTTTCTCAAATAAATGGATGCCAATTGGGGTTTGATTCTGCAAGTTTTGTTCCATGCACATGGAAGCAAACTCGCCCAACAACACATCAGATTATGGCTATCCAATATGCTGATTTTGGAACAGACATTGATAAGATGTTAAATGACCAATCTGCATGTGTTGCAAATACACAAAGTCAAAGTTGGTTTAAGAAAATTATATGCAAAGGAACTCGTACATCAGCATCAGATGCAGCTATAACAACATTGCAGCAGAAAGACTACACAGTCTCAATCACTCCTGCATAATGTACCAAGTTCAATATTAATGTAAAGAAAGGAAACAAGATATGAATAAGTTAACAAAAAAGTTCAAGGTAGTACATGAGGGAACTAAGATGATGTTCCCTCTCACAGAGGAAGGTGACAATGCTGAGGTATTCCCAGCAGTAAATACCACCGCAGTAGATTTTGATACATACTCAGAAGCCAAGGATTACGTAGATGAGCATAACTTGGTGTATGAGGAGCCAAAGTATGGGGAGTAAACCGTATAGATAAAGAAGAAGGGTGAGTCGAAAGATTCACCCTTTTCTTATGCAGCAAGCCTGCACCAATCCACCAAGCAAGTAGCAAGCCTCCTCTCCATACATATTTATCAAGAACTGCTCGGATATATGCTGAACCACATGCAGCATTTCGTGGCTGAGGCTGTTCATGTATTCTGCTTTAGAAGTGGTCCAGCCGATTACTACCACCGTTTTTCTTATATCAACATTGGAATAGGTTATCCCTTTATTGGCTTCACCTTCGAGCACGAGATTACAGGCATCTTCGAGAGGAATGCCGGCGCATCCCAAATCCCGAAGATACCTTCTTACCTTCATGGCATCCTTTGAGTGAACATCGTACATTACATGTACGGTCCAATCAAACCTTTCTAAGTAAATCTCCTGCTCAGTCAAAACTATAAACTTTAAACTATCAACTATAAACTACAATATCTCTTCCCAAGGAATACCCACACCATTGAAAGATGTGTCTGCATAGAATCGGTTGAAGATGAAACCGTCCTGCTGATCCTCATCATCTACGTAGTCTTTTATGAACTGGGCCATCTGCTTTTCTTCTGTGATAGACGAGCCGTAGAAGTCTGCCAGACACATGTGCGCGATATAAACTGCATCATAGCCTACATTATTATCTAACACAATATCGTTCTTCTTCAGAATGTCCTCAATATCATCCTTGCTCATCATGCGGATAGGCTTACCATTCTTCCGCATCTGCTTTACTGCCCACTCACACATTTTCTTATTAAAGTGCCAGCCATTGTATCTCAGGTATGCCCTCATTTCTTCCGGCTGATAATCGTAGGCGTTCAAAGATTGTCTGTATTTTCTTTCCATAATCTTTCTGATATTAAAAAGGGTTTGGTAACGAAATCTGTTTCACTACCAAACCCCAAGTTAGTTAATACTCGTCGCCGTAGCTTCGATAATCACGTTCTCCACGTTCTCTGTCGTCACGTTGGCGCATGTCGTCATACTCTTCATGCTCTCGCATACCACTTCTGCCTCCACGACCTCTGTAATCGGGCATGCGGTTGCGCTCGCCGTATCGTTCACGTCTACCTTCACGCTTCATTTCATCAAGGCAGCTCATAGCCTTGCCAAAGTAGCGCAAGCCCTTCTCCACGTTCTCATACAAGCCATCAAACTTGTCTTCTGTAATCTCAACCATTATCATAATTCTAAGATTTTTAAAGTGAATAGATAGGAGATTACTTGTTTATCGCCTGTTCGAGCAATCCCATCATCCTGTCAAGCTTGCCCTCCATGCCAGAAACCTTACCTTCCAGCTTGGAAATCTTCTCAGCCTGTTCCTTCTCCTTGGCTATCTGGGGGTTGAGCTGCAGTAGCATTCCCTCACAAGATTTAACGACTCTCTCATGGTAATCTACGCTCTCCAGTATCGCCTTGGATTGTCTCAACATCGCATCGACCTCCGCACTCATGGCTTCCTTGTTGTCGCTGACCACAAGGTTCTTGTCGTTGGCTATCTGCCCGTTTGCAGGTAACTGCTTGAAATCCACCTCCTCATCGTTCAGCTTCACCTTCACATCAACCACAGTTTCCATAGGCTGAGGCGTGAAGCCATTGTTGAAGGTAGGGTATTTCGTCTGAGGATTGCTTACCGAAACAACCTGACCAATCTGCAAGTTCGGGTTTTCGCCCTTATCTAGGACATAGAATAAAGAATTTGATCTTAAACCTTGAAACATAATGTAATCTCCTATTATCTATTCTGTTTGTTAAACAATACCCGTCATCAGCTGAAGGGTGTTAGTGTCTCTCTCAAACCAGAGCTGAACAACTCCAGTTCCCGGCACGTCTGCAACCGTTAATGCTTCACCATTGAATTTGGTTACGGCTTGGGTTACGCCGTTGGTCTCGAAAAGGATAGGCAGCGTACCAGTCGTTCCAGTCGGAATAGCCTGACGCAGATTTACGAAAATCGTTCCTCTGTAGCTGGCATTCACGAAGGCGTGGTTTTTAAAGGTGAACACCACATCGGCAGTATTCACCTTCACGCCAGTAGAAGCGATAGCCGCCGAACCGTTACGATTCACCCAAGTAAAAGGTCTTAACCATAACATAGCAGCCTCCTTTCTTTAACCCCAGAATCCTGCATTGTTGGCAGCATTCAAACCATACAAACCTGCTTGATAGGCCACGCAGTTAGGAACCGCTGTAAAGGGGCTGTAAGGAGTAGTTACTGTCTCCGGCAGCTTACATTTGATGCCAGCTACCTCGTTCTGCAGACCAGCCAATACCGCATTGATAGGAGCTACCGCCTGACCAACAATCTGAGAAGTCATTGCAGAAGCCTTGAAGGTACTGTTCTCCTCACGCAGAGAATCAATCTTGTTCTGCATTTCGCGCATCTCAGCCTGCTTCTGACCGTCAACGATGGTCTGAGTGCTTTCCTTGATGGCGTTATGCAAATCGCAAGTCTGGCGCTGGGTTTCGTAAGCTACGTTAGAGAAGCCACGCTCCTGACCTACAGCCACGTTGTTGATGGCATTCTGTAAGGTACCAGTCTGCTGGCAGATAGCCAAGCGGTTCTCGCAGCAGCAGTTTGCAATCTGCTGAGCAATCTGCATGTTACCCTGCTGCAAAGCATTGATGGTCTGCATGCCACTCATACCAACCTGATTACCTACACTCTGAACCTGAGAAGTCAAGGCAGAAATGGCATTCTGAATCTGACCTTCGGTACAGTTGAGCTGAGTAGCCAAATTGCTGAGCGCATTACGGTTTCCACCGATGGCATCCATCAAGAGACCACGACCGTAGTCATTGTTAATCTCGTTAGCAAGACCGCCACGACCGTTATTGCCGAAGCCACCCCAGCCATTACCGCCCCAACCCATAAGGAAGAAGAGGAAGATAACCCACATGAACCAACCACCTTCACCGCCGAAGCCATTGTTGCCCTTCATAGCGAGAAGCACATTTGGATCTACACCCTGCTTCTGGAGCAGAGGAGCAAGAAGTCCAAGCATTCCGTTTGAACCTCCGTTTTGGTTTTCACCAAAGATGTATGTCTTAGATTCTGACATAATAAATTAGTTTATTCGTTTCGTTCACTATTGAACTTGGTGCAAAGTTACGAAGAAGACGAGGCTCTGCCTAACTATGCTCAAAATAAATTATTTGCCACTAAAGCCACTGTTCCTCAGCATTTTATGCTGAGTCAACTTTTACTCATTTATTTAGCAAAAATCTAAACTGTGCAGAAATCGCCATCAAACCGATACAACCTATCAATATTTTCACTACTTTTGCAAGAAAATAACGCTTAACAAATATGGGATACAACAACGATTGGGTATGGGACAACAAGTTCTTTAGATTCATGATGACCATTATAGGATTCCTATATTGGTATATATTTATTTTGTTTATTCTCGTTATTCTTACTACTATTATTTCAATCTGTTTTGGAGATATGAGATTATTAGATATATTTCAAGAACATACAGAACTGTGTACTTTCGTAATCTCTGTAGCTATTCTTGTTATTATTATGTGTATGTCTTCAATAAAGGATATGTACATAAAGTGGAAGCCGACAGATGAAGATAAGGATCTTTTATCTCATTTTCGTTTCGGTAAAATGACTAGAAAACAAAAGAAGTTAATGGCTAGGTCAATACGAATATCATCGGGACAGGTATTTTTGCGATTAAGCCGAATGAACCTATCAGAGGCAATAAAAGATTATCGGTACTCAGACTTTAATTTGAATGAGCAATCTTCTAGCAATGTTAGTTTACTATTAAAGGCTATTCCTGATATGGATTACATAGATAAAGGTGTAACTCGCACCCTAAGCGAATGGGAAACTTTATTTGCAGAAGAAAGAATTAAATTCCTAAAAGAAAAGATACGTTTTGAAAGGCATCGTATTCATAAGTATGGAGGGAAAAGCGATGATGCAAAGCAAGCTGATTTACTGAACATTTCTTATTTAGACTATAGGAGGTTTACGGAATTCTATAATATGATTCTTAATGCAGTTGAAAAATTCGGTTTAAATAGCCTAGAAACTAAAGCGTCTATACGATTTGCTATTGATAGAGTTGGAGACTTACAGGAATGGTTTGATTTTGTTGATAGCAAAAAACATTTACACTTTGTAAATTCTAAAGATAGCAGAAAATACGCAACATTCAAAACCAATATTATTAGCAATACAGTAGATACCGCAAACGTATTTTATACAAAAGGGAGCTTTTACGTGATGGCTTATTTTGACGATATTACGTATGAAGAAAGGGAGGCTTTCGGGAAAGATAGCGTCATATTATATATGTATCATTATGACTTTGCATACTTCTTGGTTTTTGAATTTTCCAAGTTGCGATTTGCAGTTCCTTTGAGTATCAAAGATATACATTTGAATCTTGAAAGCTGGGCAAACTCTAACGAAGACACGATATTGGTGAATTTAATAGAAAAGAATACTGGACAGTTAATAACGAAAAGAATATTGCATCTAAAAAGAATGAATGTAATCAAAGATAAATTAAAAATACAAAAACCATTCGATAAAGTGATTATTGATAAAGGCATAGCAAAAGCTATCAATAAGAGCCTTGATGAAATGGTTTATAATGGTTTTGTTCTAGAGGTGGTAAAAGGTGACAGAGATATAAAAGAAGGTTATCTCAAATTTAGCTAAAAAGGGGAGTGAGCACATCGCCCACTCCTCATTTCATATTATTCCAATCTATCTAGTTCATCCACCGCATCCATCATGATCCTGTCAATATTCTGGTTGGCGAAGTTAATAGATTCGGTATCGCTAGCCTTGTCCCTCATTTTCTTCCATCGATTCATCTGTTTCTCTGCCAGCTCGATTACTCTCACCTTGGCAGCCTCCTTGGAGTTTTGAAAATGGAAATACTCACCGATATTCGTGATTCTCTTATCAATCGGAACGTTCTTCGATTTCAGTCGGTCCACGTTTGCCATGGTCTTTTCCATTTCGTCCTTGTAGTTATACCACTTGCTCTTTGTTCGCTGCAAGCTGCTCTGCTCACTTGGCGTATAGAGTAGGGAGCGAAGGAAAGGAATATCCTTGGTTTCTGTGTCGCCTCCGTGTTTAATAACACCAATAGCTCGCTCTGTAAAGGTAGCAGCACCACCGCCAAGACCACCGATGTAATGATTTAGCATACTAGGGTTCGTTACCATATCCAGGAAACTATTACCAAGCATATCCTCATTACCCTTGGCTACATCATTCGTCTGCGCATTCACAAACTTATTCACAGCCATATATCCGTCAGGCACACCCTTGTAGGCTCTTTGCCAAGCAGGGGAATTTTCATTCCAGTCACCACGTCTTTCAATCGGCGCACCCTTCCAGTCGGTATTTAACTCCCATTCCACGAAAGGAGATAGGGCAGAAGGAGAGAAAGCCTTGATCGTCTCGTTCAATGGCTCCTTGCCAGCCGAAGAGTTGCCGAGATAGTCCATCACCGGCACAAGCTGCGACATACATCCCACGGCATCCAAGGCAGGATTCTTCTGTCCGCTAACGTTAGGCGAGAAAGTCAATCCAGCCGCCAAGTCTCCCAATCCATAGAAGGCTCTCAATTCGATGGCAAGCGGAATAGTTACGAACTCGCCACCTCCCTTGTAGATACAGAGATTGTTTCTTCTCACGTAGTCAGGCAACTCTCCGTATGGATCCTTCACGCCCTTTCTATCCTTCTCATCCTCACTCGCAATCAGCACATTGTTTCCAAGTGCAGCCAGAGCACCTAGGGCAAAAGGAATGGCAAGCATATTGATAGAAGTACCTACAGGATGATTCTTCAAGTTCTTCACAAGAAGATTTGTACTCTGAATACCGGCATTGAAGAACATAGAACAATGTCTGAGATAGCTAGCAGAAAAACCATAAGCCCATCTTCTCTTCTCCTCTGCCCAGCTCATTTCTCCGTTCTTGAAACTCTTGATGGCATCACCACTACCATGGCGGTTGAAGTTGGTAGATACCTCCTTCGCATCATAGACAGAACGGATGATAGAGCGGTTACTGTCTCGGCTCGCACAATAGGTAGCAAATCGGGCGATATTCTCAGCCACCTCGTTGATGTTCGCCAGATTTCCGAAGAAGAAGTCACGAAGGGCAGCACCGCCCTTGTCAATCTTGCTTCTTTCGCTCTTCACATCTTTCTTATACTCCTTGGTCCAGTCCTTCATGTTCTTGATCTGAACCCAACCGGTTTCGCCGCCGTTCTCCATAAACTCCTTGAAATATCGCTGTACCTTGTCAGAAGTATCAAGTGTTCCGTTACGATACTTGGCAAACAAGCCCAAGCCAGTAGTTCCGCTAAAATCTTTGAAGCTGATATTTGAAGCACCCTTATACAAGCCCAACTGCGCATAGTACTTCGCCCAGAGCGCACCATATCTTGCACCCTCCTTAGAAGTAACGTTGCTCGATGCAAACTCCGCATCACGCATGATGTTTCGCATCACGAACTCAGGGTTATAAGATGTACACAACTGCGCCATCATTCTTGATATAGAACTCAATGGTTTCATGATTCCCTTTGCGCCAGAGTTCTCCAGCAATCCATTCAGAGCCTGCGCCGCTCTAGGATTTCCGTTGATAATAAAGGTATGGGTCCTTCCGGCAATCTTCACATCTACGATATGCTGCGATTTGTTCTCTGCTCTTTGGAACTTATAGCCGATTCTTCCTCTTCGATACACCTTTGTCGCCAACCCCTTTGATTCCAAATCCTTCATTTCCATATTGAAGTCTGCTACTATCTGATTTATTTCATCAGCCGTAGCGTCCTCGGGAATGTCTGGGTAACGCTCCACGGTGGTGTGAGTGATAGGGTCATCGGCGTACCAAACCCTAGTCTCCGTCACAAGATTATTGTTCGAGTTGTTTCTTACGAATCTTGCAAATGCCTGACGGATAGCGTTCATACCGCCATTCTTGATAGCTCTGTTACCCATCGCACCAATCTGCGCCAGTACGTTTGTTTCGCTCAGGTACTTGTGTCCTCTCGCTCTCATAATCGTGCTTCCGATGTAACTCTTCGGGTCGCCCTGCTCAGTAATGTAGCCGTAGGTATCTTCTGCAGTAGCCTCATCATACTTTCTCAAAGGCACATACCAGTTGAACATATCAGATACATGACCGTAAAGCTCTCTGCTGATAAGACCATTCTTATAGTCACTATCAATAGAATACTGGGTAGCAGCCTTCACCTTATCCCAATAGTCCTTAACAGACCCCTTCTTGATACTCTCCATCTTTGCTTCTGAATCCATCACGCTAGCGATAGCCTCAGCATCATCGTAAGGATCAGAAGACTTAGCCACTTCCTGTATAGCGTGAATACCCGAATAGTCATGTTCGCCAGCATCAAACTTATTGTCACTATCCACGTAGGTACGGATGAAATCGTCCATGCGCTCATAATAAGTCTTCAAGTCGATGTCTCCACGCTCCAATTTCTCGTCAAGGGTAGCTTTCTCGTTGTTCCAATCGAACTCAATAGTATCAGCTAGTTTCTTGGTCTTCTCGTTCATGCGCATATACATCAAGGCATCACGCACATACAAGATACGGTTTCTCTCCAAACCATGCTTGGTAATCATGTAGAGATTGAAGTTTCTTATCTTCTCATCGTCCTTTTTTCCATCGAAAGCATCAAGCACATCGGCCATGGCCTTGTCAAGAGGCTTCATCACGTTTCGCTCAAACATCTGAGCCGCATCACTCATTGCACCCTGCATGGTGTTCTGCAGCATATAAGGATTCTCAGAAGAGGCAATATCCTCAATCTTCTTGTCAGGCACAATCGCATTCATCAACTTCTTCAACGAAAGCATATTATCCATATAGCTCTCGGTGAACATATAGCCGTGCTCGTCAAGAGAACTGTGGTATCTGTCAAGTGCCGTGCCGGCAGATGGGGTAGTGCGGAAGTGAATCTCACCATCTGTAGCCTCATTCCACTCAGCCTTGGTAAGATTATCCATACTTCTAACCTTTCCGTCATTTCCGTAGAACATACCATCATGCGCCACAACAGCAGGCATACGCTCATGGTCGAGACGGTATTTCACCGCCTCGGCTCTCAGCTTCCAATAAGGGTCATTCGGATTTTTCTGCAAGTTCTTGCTCAACCAAAGCAAGTACTTCACATCTTTAGTATTAGGAGCAATACGATAGCCGATTTCGTGAAGGAAATCAGATACCTTATTCTTGATGCCATTCCAGAAACCCGGTTCGCCCTTTCCATCCTCGGCGAGTCGGGCGATACCTTCCTCAATGGCATCATAGATATTCAGAGGATTGAACTTTCTCTCCTCATCCACCAGCTTCTTCAAAGCTGCATTCTCAGGCTTATCCAAGTCGTACCATACTTCACGAAGGAACTTGTCGAATCGTTCGTCACCAAACAACTCTCTCATTCCCTTGTGTCCAACCACCTCATGCCAGATAGTCTTCTCGGCAGTATATCTATCGTGTATATTAGGCATGTAAAGATGCACCTCGCCAGTCTTCTCGTCATACCAGCCAGTTATCTTTCTGCCTTCCTCAATAGCAGCCCTAGCCGCCTTGTTGGTGATTTCATCAACCGATGAAACCATGTTCACCTTTGCGCCAGTCTTCTGAGCAACATTCTCAACATGGTTCTCAACCGATGAAGTAGGGTAGTTGCTTTCGCCGTAATCTGTGCGGAACTTGGTGCCGCCATTCTTGCCCCATTCCTTGTAGGCATCCTTTGTCATTTTTACGTTTACGAACTTAGCCTGAGGAAACTCCTGTTCCAGTTCAGCCATCTGCTTCAAGAACTTCTCCTTTGTTTCAGGGTTCTGTCTGCCTTGCTCTACGGTAGTGATAGGAACACCAAGTTTTACAAGCTCTCTCAACTGGTTAGGGGTAACTACATTCCAAGGGATAGCCAATCCTGTTCCTCTCAGTTGGTCGGCGATTTTCTCAGCAACCTCCTCGTCAGGCAATATTCTTACTGCCTTTCTCCATCTAGAGAGCATCACGCTTCTCTGTCTGTCCTTTGGCAGGAGGCTGTTTACTGTTCCAGAAGTCCAAGGCACCAAGCCCACAGAGTTCTTTGCGCCCTCGGCGTGATAGCCGCTAGTCTTCTCGCTCTCAGGAATCTCCCATTCCACAACCTTGATGTTGCCTCTAGCGTAAGCACCAGAGAACTGATCGTTCATCACCGAAGTGGAAGTGTGCATGTAAGGGTTATAAGCCGCTGGCACTGGTCCTTCACCTGCCCCAGGGTTCTTATCGGTCTTCACAAGTTGGAACTTGCCGTTCTTCACAAGGTCAGGTCGCTCGTCTGCGCCCATCCAAGCACCTATCTCTGTAGCATCAGTACGCTTTCCGTCAATGATAGCAGCCATAGGGGAGTAGAGCTTACCATCCACCTCCTGCATTCCGCTATACATTCTGAAAGTCTTCTCATTGTTGAGTCGGTCCAGCTCGTCTTTATCTGTGACCTTATATGAGAATCCGTCCTGTTCAATCTCGTTCATGGAAATATCATCAATGGTTTCATTGAAATCATCCATGATGTCGTTGATAGCCTTGTCCATCTTATCCTTGTCAGAAACCTCAAACAGTTTCTTGATGGCATCCTTCACTCTCTGCAAGATAGAGCGATCACCCCTTCTTGCAAATTCGTGTGCTGCATTCATAACTCTATCCCAGATAGACAAGTCCATCGCCTTTCTCTGTCTAGAATCTGCCATCTGAGCAGTCAACTCGTAAGCATCAGTCAGACCGTAAGGCTCTTCTTTGAAGCGTTCCTTATCGTCCTTAACCTTGTCATAGATTTCGAGGATAGTCTTTACGCCCTCTATCTGTTTATGGGTCAGCATGCCCTCAGCCTTGCCTTTCTTGACGAGATTAATAGCACCCATTGTTACCTCATGAATCATTTCATGCAGCATAACAGTAGGGGCAGCGTAGTCTGGAGCCTTGGTCTTTGTCAGACCATCAATATACAAATCAATGTTCCTGTAGATGTCTGCTTCTCCTGATCTCTTCTTCGGGCTCTCGGCACTTACCTTGATGCTTACACCAAGACGCTTGTTTATATCGAGAACTCTTTGGAAGAGTTTAGCCTTTTCTTTATCTCGATTTGTTTCTTTAAAAATTCGTTCAACGGCTCCAAGTGTGAACGTTCCTCCTGGGTGCAATCCCAAAGTCTCTCTGAGATTCTTTGCTCTAGCGTCTCTATAGGCAAGTTCTCTGTCAGCGACGGCGAGAATGGTCTTATAATATTGCAGTAGATAAGAGCCTCTATTTCCCTTACCGTCATTCGTACCACCAAGATGTCCTCCGGTATGCTGTCCTGATAACTTTTCAACTTTTCGTTCATAATCATTCTTGTAATATTCTATAACGCTTCTGCCAAGATTGGAAAACTCCTCCACGGCATAGCCTGCATCATCAACAAGTCTAGACTTATCTCTGTCTTCTGCATACTCTACAATGTCTTCAATGGCAGAATCAAACTTCTTTTCAATCTGCGAAGATACGTTTTTATCTACATCTTCCGGAATGATTCTACTATTCTTAACATCTTTTGTATCTGTTTTAGAATACTGCAAGCCTCGGTCCTCACGGAAGTGGGTGCCTTCATCCTCAGAAGTCTTGCGCTCCTCTTGTACCTTCACGCCCATCTTAGACAGGCGGTCTAGTACTGGCTTCAACTGCTCTGGCTTGAACTCGGCAAGCATATTATTACCTCTGGTCTCGAAGTTGTTGCCATTAACCAGTTTCAGCAAATCTTCATCCATGAAGTACTTGCCGCCCTTCGCCTTGCTCTTCGGCACACGAAGCTCGTAGAAGTTACCACGATTGTTGTCTATGCGCTTCACCTTCACTTCACCATCCGATGAAGTAACCTCGTCAATACCACCATGCCAAGAAGAAAGTTCAAACTTCTCGGTCACGCTGTTGATAGGAGCATCTGTAGTTAAACCCTTAGGGTCGAATCGGTCCGGCATCAAGATACCTGTCTTCACCTCGCCTGTATCAGTTGTATATTTCACCAGCTGACCGCCCAAGCCCTGATCCTTGCTGTCAACCAAAGCCTGCATCAGATTGCCAGTTACAATATAGCCATTCTTGCGGCTCTCATTGCTAGTCAGTCTATCCCAGTTATCAAAGTTTTGGTTCAATACTCTTAGATGACTGTCTCCCATACCGGCAGCCTGCTTGGTCATGCGGTCGATAGAACCGATAATATCCACCTTATTTTCACCAGAACCAACCTTACCTGCGATAGGGAAGGTAATCTTTCTTCTGCCATCCAAGGTAGCGAAGGAAACCGAAGAGGCGTTAGGCGAGTAATTATCAGTAATCTTGATGTCAATAAGTCTACCGTAACTGTTGCCAAATCCGCTCAACTCGTTTGGATTGTTCATATCCATAGGCAGAACGAAAGCGCCGTTAGTATCGAAGGTATCAAGCACACGCTCAAACATTTCAGCCTTAGCTTTCAGGTTCTTCTCCACATCGTTCAGCTTATCTTTCTCCTGCTTATAGATGTTCTCATACTGATAGCCAGCCATCTTCTCAATCTGCTCATCGCTCATACCAGAATCCTTCTGACCCTTCTTAGCATCTTTGATATACTTCTCCTTCGCCTTGGTTGCAGCCTTCACGGCACGCTCCTCATACTTCTGAGTCTCGTCCGCAATCTTCTGGTCGAAGTACTCCTTCACGGCAGCCTTCTTCTCGGTCTTATATTCATCCCAAGTCTTACCACCAGTCAAGCCTTCCTGCGAAGCCTTCACCTCAGAAGCCTTCATTGGCTTCTTCAAGATGGCCATGTTCACCTTTTCTATATAGGTGTTATCGGCAAAGGCGTTATCGCCGCCCGGCTCTGCACCCTGCTTCCAAACTTCCTTGTGGAGCGTCTTAGCCTTCAAAGGAAGCTCGGTAATCTCCAAATCATTCTCTCCCATTTCGTTGAGTCGCTGAATCTCGTTTGCATAAAGCTCGCCAATCTCCTGCAACATCTTCTCCTGCTCAGAAACTCTCAGCAGAGCCATACGACCAAGTAACTTGCTTGCATCGGCACCAGCTTCGCCATCGCCAACACCGCTACCGCTTGCAACAAGAGTCTGTGGGTCGATTCTAGACAAATCATCGCCATGAGTCTTTTCCCATCCGAATGGATCAGCCATTCGTGCATAAAGGTCAAGATGCTCTGCCATATACTCACGAACTACCTTATCACCATATTTATTGGTAATGTCGGAAACTTCCATTTCGTTGAACTTACTCTTCTGAGAAGAAGTAGTGTTGGCATCAAGTGACTTCAATTTAGCCTTAAACATCATCAGCAGTCGCTGCTCGGCAGGGATAAGAGAAACCACATACTCGTATGCACCTCTAGCCACCTGACCGGTTCGGTCTATACGTCCACGCATCTGAACCTCATCGTTTACGTCGAGCTGCTGCTGCGCCACAATCATCACACGCTTCTTCTGGTCCTTATACTTGCTCGAAGCATGAAGGGAAATACCGGTTGCTGCACTCTTGTTGAGAATAAGCGCATCAATCTTACCATCGTTAAAGTCGCGCGCGAGTTTCTTCTTGTCTGTATCAGCACGCTTCACCTTGGTAACAGTTCCGTTTTCGTTATAAACGAACTCGGTCTGTCTACCGGTCAGCTCGCCAACCTTATAACCTGCCTTCTGCAGCTCGTTCTTGATAACATCAATAGGAGAGAGTGAAAGACCGGTACTTGTCTGCTCAATCTTCTTTTCCAGTTCGTGATAAGCCTCAACTGCCTCATCGCCCAAATCAGAAAGCTTGATGTAGCCGCTTTCGCTATTATCCTTTGCGTCCTTCTGAGTATAGCGAAGTGTACCCTCCAGACCCTTCTTCAAAGATGTACCCAAGTCTGGTGCGTCCATTTCCTCACCAAGCGCAAGGTTGCCAGTCTGAGATTCGTTGGTATTGTTTAACGCAATCACAGGCTTCATGCCCTGCTTCAAATAGTCGATGGCACGTTCTGCAGCAGACTTCGCTTTCAGAGAGAGAAGAACCTGCTGAACGGTATTGAATGCCTTGCTGGCAAATGGCTGATTCTTGATACCCAGGGCAGCCGTTCCCTTCTTGATTCCAATACTAGCCTGTATTTCAGCCAGCTCGTCGTTGCGCTTGTCAACGTAATCGGTAACATATTTCTTTTGGAAATTGATAATATCATTAAACAATCCTATGATACTATCATACTGTTCTCGCTGTTCCTGTACTCGCTCAGGATCATCAATCGCCTTCCAGTCGATGGTTACGCCAGTCATATCTCGCTCACGGCGAATCATCTGACCGCATTGCGTCAAGGTCTGGCTCATAATCTCCTGCAAGGTTGCACCACCACGCTTTACCGCATCAATCAAGTCGGATGATTTCATACCGCCCTCGTTCATAGCAGTACGCAAAGCGTAGATAGGCATATTGTCTGGTCTCTTGGCAAAGGTTGCAGAGAAGAAGGTAACGTTCTTTGCCTTCTGAATAATGTGTTGGAAATAGTTGCCCTGACCGCTATTACCACCAGCCGTGTGGCTTTCGTCAAGGATAAGATAGGCGTTGTCCATCAGTTTTTCAATAGCATCACGTCTTCTTTGTCCGCTAAGGGCAGCAGCTCCGAATGTCTTACCCTTCGCAAGTTTCTTCTCTTTTCGGGCACCGTTCTCGTCAAACTCGTAGACTCCATTGCTTACTTGGCTGTAAGTAGTCAGCACGTAGTCGTATTCGTCTGGCAGTTTTCCGTTCTTTTCGATGTAATCAAGCACTCGCTTCACCTCGCTCTTCGATGGCAAAGCAAATACAACTTTTCCGTCTGAGTCGGTAATGGCAGCTTCCTTGGCACTACCGAATACAAATGGTCTTAGGTCTGGGCTGCCAATATCCACCAAGTCACGATAAACATCACTCAGCAATCCTGCTGTCTTGGTGAAATATACAGGAACCTGACCCTGCTTCTTGGCGTATCTGATAAGAGAAGCAGCCTGTCTTCCCTTACCGATACCGGTCATATCTCCAATAATGAAGGCGTTGCCCTTCTTTGCCTGCTGCAAGGCAAGGGCTACAGAGTCAACCTGCTCTGCGGCAAGATGAGAATACAAATCATCCTTATCATTATAGCCCAGTTCATCAACAAGGAACTGGTCTGCATCGCCCAACTTTTCGAGGTTCTTGTTTACTGCATCCTGCTGATCGGCAGGCATAACTGCTTTCAGAGTGAATGGATTTCCACTCTTAGGGGTATAGGTAACTTTCTCTGTACTTAATCCACGTACGGATTTGTCCACCCGCTGTAATTGTCCCCGTGGTCCGATTCCGCTCCCGGCGTTGGTAGATTCATCAGTACTTGGCTGAGCGTCATTCCGTCCAGCTCCTCCTGATCCATTTCCTCGCTGCTCATTGGTTCCAGTGGTTGGTTCTTTGCTTGGAGAAGGCTCTGCCCCTGTTCCGTCTGTTCTACTATCTCCATTAGGAAGTCCTCCATCTTGTCTTGGCTCGGTTCCTCGTTGATTCTCCAAGTCATCATGGGTTCCTGATACGGAAGTGGAGTCAAATAGGTCAGGCTCTCGCTCACCATTTGGTTTGCTTCCTCCTCGTTCTCCTGCTCGTACTCTCTCTTTAGGAGTACCAGCAGCGCCTTGTTTATCAGGTTCTGGTTGAGCACTTCTTGTTTCTCTTCCGATGGAAGAATCCATCCGTTCACCTCGTAGTATATCATCTTCAATTCGTTTATAAAGTTCGTCATAATCTTTCACGGTCTCAGCTCTAGCCTTATCCTTTACTGGTGGAAAGGCATTCTCGTTCAAGCGTCTTCCGTTTATTAATATAATACGTGTAGGGTAGCTGGTTCCCTGTTTTGCATAGAGACTGCCATCCACATTAATCACGTCCTCCACATTATAGTGGCTATAGAGATAACCAAGGAAAGCCTTATCCTTTGGATTCAGACTTCCGTTCTTGGCGTATTCCGTCTTGCCGCCGATGATAATGGCAGCACGGCCATCGTCCTTCATGCTCTCCAAGGCATTTATAGCCATCTGTCCTTCCAAAGAAGAAATCTTATAGCCGTCATACTCCTTAGGGGTAGCACTACCGAATGGTGGATTTGTCACCACCACGTCAACGTCCTTGTCTGCAAAAGGCTGAGTTCCGTCCTGACTGGTCACGTTCTTGAAACCCTGTCTTCTCAGGTTCGCCAATCGCTGCGCATCAATATCGTTAACATGTACCTTATCCATTGGCAAGCCGATGGTAAGCATACCGTTGCCGGCACTAGGCTCCAGAGCACTCTCAATCACCTTACCGTTGCCCTTCACATACATATCCGCAAGGAAAGCGTAAGGTGCAGGGGTAGAATACTGCTGCTTCATCACTCGCTCAGAATCACGCTGGTTGAGTGAAGGCTGATTCTCATAGAGGTTCAAGATGCGTTTGAACTTACCTTCATTATCGGTAGCATTCGAAGAAGCGATACCTCTTGCACACTTAACAATGGCAGTTTCAGCAAGCTCCTGAAGGTCTGTATCCTTAATATCCTTCAAACCAACTCTCTCAGCTATCTTTCTCAGCTCAACAATACCGTTAAACTTATCTTTGAATGCCAACTTTATGTTCACGGTATCAATAAACTTCTTCTCAGCCTGCTTTCTTTCCTCTGCAGTCTTTGAGTCGCCCACCAGATTCTCCTGATGCTTAGGCGAAGTCTTTTCGTAGTAGTCAGCCCACTCCTTCAAGCTCATGCGCTGCTCACCATCACGATAGCGGATATTCATCATCTGTTCATAGATGGCATCCACATCTTCCTTCTTGAAAATCTTGGCAGCAGGGGCAAACTCCTTTCGCATTTCCTTCACCACGTCTTCAAGATTGTGCATACCTCTCTTGATTCTCAGATAAGCATTCTCTGCCATGGCGCTCACCAGCTTAGGCAATACCTCCAGCTGTTTAGAGTTAAGACCGATGAACGAAGCAGACATTTCATCCTTGCCGGCATTCATGAGTTCTTTCCAAAGGCCATTAACCTTCTTGTTGGAAGCTGCTACTGCTGCATCGTCAGCAGTTTGCTGAGGCTTCTTTTCTGTCTCAGCCTTAGTTTTCTTCTCCTTCTCGAATCCTTCTGCTGCATTCTTGATTCCTTCCATAGGGTCAGCAGATGGTTCCGTTTTAGGTGTATCAACCTTTGGTTCAGCCTTCAATCCCTTGCGTTTAGCATAGATGCTTTCGTAGATAGCACGGTGCAAATCGTCTGTAACTTCTCCGTTCAGATAGTCCAAAGCCATATCCTTTGATAATTCGTCCACGTCTGCATTCATAATCTCATCCTCGGTCAAAGGATGCTCCTTCTTGAACTCTGCTGCAGCTGCCTCAATCGGGTTAAACTGATGGTCTGGCTTCTCTTCTCTTGGAAGGAGTGGGAGACCGCCTTCATCAGACGTTTCACCATTCAGCTTCTTCATGTACTCAATTCCGTCATGAATGAACTTCTCGGTTTCTGCAATATCGTCAGGATGCAGACGCATCAAATTATCGTTCAATCCCTTGATATTTCCGATAAGCCAAGTTGCCTGTTTCTTATTCAGCTTCACACCTTCAAGAAGTTTTCTTGTTGTAGGATCGTCAGAGGTCAGACGTTCAAGATAACTCAACTGCTTTTCTGTAGCAGGTTCAACTGGCTCATTCTTGATTCTATCTAGCACATTTCTTGCCATGCTGAGAATACCAGAAATCGTATTACTACGAGAAGGTTCTGGTTTCCACTCATCATGAGGAATGCCCAGATAATCATCAAGTAAGTCTTCTGCCTTGTAGAGAAGCTGAAAAGCATCATCCTTCTTCTTGATGTCGCTCTCATTTATCTCATCAATCAAAGCCTTCTTGCGGTCGTAGATAGGACCTTCCGGCATTTCTTCGGAACCAGTATCTGGCTTGTCGTCAAGATGCTCAAAGACACCCCTCAGGTCTCCATACTTCTTGCCGTTATACTCATAGTATGAACCGGTGTAATCGCCGTTCTTGTTTGGCTCATCCACCTTCATCACCTCCTTGTCACCATCAATCAGATACTTCTTCTTATAAATGGTTCCGTACTTACCTTCAACCTCAAATTCCTCGTCAGTCTCGGTAATGCGGTCAAGGTCAGATTTTACTCTTCCTTCTCCTGCTTCTGATGGTTCATTTCCTCCTGATGCTTCCTGTTTAGGTTCTTCAACGCCTGAAACATCATTGACTCCTTCATTTTCTGAATGTCCTGTTCCATAATCTTGCCATTTTTTAAAGTCTAAAAATTCTTTTACTAACTCTTCCTTGGTAGGAGCTTCCTCAAAGATACTGCCCTCGCCAGTATTTCTAGCCTTAGCGATGCGGTTGTATTCGTCAAGCAAATCTCTGAAATCAGAAACCTTACCTTCTAGAGCCAAAGCCATCATCTGAGAGATAGAAGAGTAACGCTTAGCTGCATCCTCACCGAACATGTCCGGTGTTCTCAGCAACGTATCAACCTTATTGCCGCCCTGTCTTGCCTCATAGAGTAACTGGATAGCTTGGTCTATCTCATCACGAAGAGAGAACTCGCCCAACTTCATGTTGTCCATCACCGATCGGATAGCGTTGATAGCCTTATTCTTCACCGTAGAGTCGATGCCCAGCATTCTGATAGTCTCAGGCTTGAAGATTGAACCCAAAAGAAGGTTCTTCACATACTCCCTGCCTTGTGCAGAAAGTCGCTCAGGACTATCCATCATCTGTGCTACCTCGTTCTGACCGATGATGCCTTTATCTACTAACGTCTTCACCAAGTCATTTATTGCCTTGGAATTGTTAAAGAATGCTTCAAGAGAACCATTTCCCTCAATCTCTGCAACAATCGCTCCTACTTCGTCAGAAGTCAAGGTCTTAGCCTTGGCAACCGCCTGTTCGGTATTGCTCTGAGTCTTCTTCTCGTTTCGGTTGAACTTGGCGAATGTAGCTGCATCGTATGGCAATCTCTCATCCGTCACCATAACAAGACGAGGATGCTCAATACCGCTCTGCTCAATCTGCTCTCTGGTAAAGCCGAAGTTCTCGGCATTCTCCAGAAGGTCATTGATATATTCGCCATCTGTGCCTTCCTTTGCAGCCTTCTGTCCTGCCATCGTTCTACCATTGCCATCATACACGATGCCCTCGTCAGATACCACTGGCACCTGCTCGATAGCCATACCGTTATACTTTCGGGCAATCTGGTCCGTATTCTGCTGAGCCGCCTTGTCGTGCTCATAGTCACGGTCATTCACGGTTCTGCCCTCAGCATCGGTAGGGAATCCATCAGATTTCTTATAGTCGTTATCCACATCATGAGAAGGAGTAAGACTTTCAGCCGGCACGATCTCATAGTGTCCCTTAATCTTGGTCTCTCCGTCAGGCAGCATTCTTGTGCGCTTGTTGCCTACAAGTCTAGGTGCATTCACAAACTTCTGTGCAGCCACGCTGCCAGCTTCATGTGCTCCCTCAGTCTGTTCAGTCTTACCCACAGTCTCAGCAACCTTCTTGGCAGTCATAGCCTTCTTGATATTCTGAGCGTGGTCCAACTGCTGCTTGGCAGCTTCAACGGTCTTATTCTTCAAAGCCTCCTGCTCCATGATGTCGTTAGGCTCGGCTGTATAGTCCACCTTCATCTTCTCGGCATCCTTCAAAGCCTTCTCCGCTTTCTGAATCTGTCCGTCCACCACCTTCTCGGCATTCTCACCGAAGTCATCGGTAAGAATCTCTGCACTCTGCTCTGGAGTCATGCTAGCATAGTCAGGTGTAGGTCTTCCCTTACTGTCCGTAGTCATAGGAACATCTGTGCCATCGGAAAACTTTCGGGTAGGCTGAGGCTTCTCTTGTGGTGCTAAGTTCTCATTTGTGGTATTATCTTTGCCCGATGTGGTATCAACTTTTGTTAAAGTGGTATTATCTTTTGTTAAATCACCTCTATTTGTGGTATTATCTTCCGATTTTGTGGTATTATCTTGTGGTGCATCCTGATCCTTTGGCTGAGGCTTTGCAGCATCCAACATAGCTTGTTCCTGATCCGCCTGATTGTAAGGCTCAGAGTTCTTCATCTGCAATCTCTGACGATATTCTGCAGCAAACTGGTCTATAGGTTGATTTTGAACCATAGTAACATCATCTGCCTTCACATAAACCATTTCCTTTGTATTAAGGTCCAGACAGACAAGCATATCACCGCTTCCTTCCTTGGCTCTACCTGTATTCTGGTAGAAGGCAACATAACCCGAACCAACAAGAAGTGTTCTTCCGTTGCTGTCCTGCACATACAAAGCCTGATCGCCATTCATCGCCTGACCGTTCAATGTTCCGTGATAGCTCCAATCAGAAATAAAACTCTTCACGTTTTCCTCTATAGCATCAGCTGTAGCCTGCTGCATACCCTGCACTCTAGCGTTCGCATTAATATATTGGGCAAGTGGGGTCAACTCTTCTTCGGTCAATCCATTCTGAATGAGTGCATCGTAAATCTGTGCAGGTGTCAAGCCCTGCTGGTGCAATTTCTCAAAGGTCTGCTTGAATACATCATTGCTATCCATTGCTGCATCAACCGCCTGTTCTGCATTTCGAAGGTTACGCAACTCATCAATTACAACTCCGCTATCCGGGTTATCTGTACCCAGACTATGCTCCTCGGCAACCGTCTTACCTTGGCTGGCAGACTGGTCTGCGTGTGGCTTTCCGCTAGGAAAAAGTCTGTTTTCAAGCTCGCTCTTCACATAATAGAAGATTTTGTTCTCCTGGTCGGTGCGCTTCATAGGGTCTTTGCGCATGATTTTGTCAATATCAATTAAAATGCTTCCTTCTTTACCAAGAAGTTCTTTGATAGAAGCCATGAAGTTATTAGTAATACCTATGCTTTCTGATCTGAGATCTCCATACGAACCGTAAACGTCCACATACTTCTCCCAATCAAGATAGAGCGCACTCTTCGGGTTGCGCAAGTCGTTAATCAACTTGGCGTTTATCGGGTCTTTAACATCCTTGCTTGTGTCATAGCCGTTTTTACGGAGGAAGCCAAGTGCCAGACTGGTAACATTTCCGTCCTCATCAGTCAACTGCATATCCTTCATCTTGGAATAGCCAATCAGAGACATCATATCGTCATTATCACGATAAAGCTTCTGCTTGTAAAGAATAGCTCTTCGCTCATCGGCATTCTTATAAGAGGTACGTGTAAGCAGCGTTCCGTTCTTGGTGTATTCCAGAATCTTCTTGTTTTTCACGTCGTTCACACTTCGGTAGCTTTTGCCTCTTGTAGTGTTAAACAAGCCCATGGCCGCATTCACCTTCTCTTTGGTGCTCTGAGAAACGTCTGGGTCGTTCATAAAATCCGTATATGCGGTCTTATACTTCGGGTCTCTTGGAGCTGTCTTCGATGCACGGTCCACCTTTGTAAAGGCATCCATCAGATTCTTGCCCGATGCAGAAGAAATCAGCTCGTTCTTCTCATCAGGAGTCAGACGAATATCCACGGCGATAGTGGAGCCGTTGGCGTTCTTGCCAATCACGAAATTACCACCGCTATTATGAGTAAGATGATGCAGAATGTTGCCCATCTTCACGAAGTTGCTAGGCTCGCCAGCCTTGAATGCGCCAACCATCACAACATCTTCCAGCCAAGTACCGAAGGAAATATCCTTATCACCGGTCACGTTGTCGGCAACCATCATGGTTCCAGCCTCAACGCCCAGACCGGCAGCCGTAGCACCAAACTTCTGTGCGCCATGAAGCAACCGATCTCCAGTACTCTTTTCCATTCCGGTGATTCCGAACTTGGAAACCCAAGGAGACATCACAGCACCAGATACACCGAACATAGCACCAGTTACCGCTCCATGCTCAGCACCTTTCAGACCAGCCTCAGCGATAGCCTGCAATGAAGTATCATCGCCCGTAGAAGCCTGACTCAAAGCAGCTGTCACACCCGAATATCCTGCAAGGTTCAGTGAACTTGTAGCCGTTCTAGTACCCAAGCCAGACATGATTTTCTGTGCGGTTGTCATGTTTGCAACCTTGAAAGCCATCTGTTGGGCTGTAAGCTTCTGCGCCGCCTTCATAACGCCAGCCTTCACCAGTCCGTTAGTCAGAACACGGGTTCCTGTATTCACGGCAGCACTTGCACCAGCACCGATTACAGCGAGTGGACCGGAATCAGCAGCCATGTTTACAGCAGTAGATGCGAATCTCGTACCGATTCCCGATCGGTAGGTTTCATCCTTGTGACCGGCAACCTTCTGAATCTCCGCATCACCATCAGCAATAGCAATACCTTCCTGCAATCTCTGTCTGGTATCTCTAGACATCACAGATGAAGCCACCACCATACCGATAATAGAGTTGCTAAGGTTTTTGGCAATATAGTCAAGCGCACCATGAGGCATGATTTCCTCCTGATTACGCATAGTCAGAGCCTTCTGAGCATAGTTCATAATCTCTGGAGTAACGTATTTGTCCACGTATTCCTCCACACTCATGTTCAGTTTATCTGCGCTCTCGGCAATATGGCGCTGCATTCCCTTCTGCGAGTAAATCTCGTTGATTTTGCTGCTGAGATTGTTCATCAGAACGTTCTGGCGGTTCACCTGTTCCTGCGTCTGAGCATCACGGAAAGCCTGTTCCTTTACCGACTGAGGCGCATAGATACCGCCCATCTTGTCAAGGTTCTGCTGATACTGCTGACGTGTCAATTCCTGTGCCTCATTCATGGAAGAATCTACCAGTTCGAGCAGATCATTACCCAAAATACCTTCGGACTGGCCGTCATTTCTTACGAACTTGTTACCCTCCACCTCATACTGGGCGAATGCTCTAGCATCGTCCTCTCTCTGCTGCTTGGCTCTAGCCTGTCTAGCTTCAGGAGTAGAAAGCTGCTGCATCGTCTCGTTGAAGTTCTTGGCAGTAGGGGTTATTCTGCTTCTGCTGATAGGGGTTGCTCTCTGCTGCTCCTGACGTGCAGACTGCTCTTGTGCTCCTTGCATGCGCGCGCGCATATTGCTAGCCTGAGCCTGCTGCATCGGGTTCATCTGGTCGTTGCGCATGTGCGCCAGCTTCCAATTCTGCATGTAGTCTGTTCCCGAAACAGTAGCCGTTCTAGGCTGCTGAGCATTCTGCTGCCTTGGCTTCCGATACTGAGCTGCCACTTCCTGCGCTCTCTGCTTCATCGTTAGTTTCTTGACAGGCTGAACTGGCTTCTGCTGCTGAGTCTTCGGATTTACTGCATGAAGTCCGAGTCGCTGCGCAAACTCCTCATACGAATTACTGGAAACAGCACCGTCTGCGTGAAGTGCATCATAGAGCTGCTTTCTGTTATGATAGCCCTGCTTGCCAGGCGCATACACGAACTGTCTGAAATGTTCTCTAGTTCCCGATACTGCGCCATCTGCTTTCAAGGCGTTATAAAGTTGGTCAAATTTATCTCCAGCCATATATTATATATTAATGTTTATAATCCAAGTTTCTTTGTATTCTTATAGCCGTTCTTCGACTTGCCGGTAGGCTTCGGTCTGTTTCTCGCATTCCTAGCCGCATTCTGCGAAGCTGCTGCCTGACTGGTAACAGATGCACCCTTTCTTCTTGTGGTGGTCGTTACCTCTGCGCCAGTCTTCGGATTGATGGTCTTCGTACTGGTAGAAGTAGAAGTCTCGCCCTGCGGAAGCTTGCCGTATTCACGGTAGTACTCCTGTTCCCACATGGTCTTGTTAGGCTGATAGCGCATCTTGCCGTTCTTATCCTCAAACCAGTACTTGGCTACCGAGCCGCTACCGCTCTTGCCTGACCGTCCACCGCCGCCACGCCCCTTATGGGTTGCGTTGTACTGCTGAATAGCCAGACGCTGCCTAGCCTGCTCATCCTTCACCTTGTCACGCTCCTTCTTATACTCGAAGTCACGCTTATCCTTATCCTTCTTATACTGGTCAGCTGCAGCATCCTTTCCTTTTCGGTACTCAAACTTATCCTTGGCAAGCTGATTACCCTCACCACGAAGACCCATAAGATACTCCTTATAAACCTGATCAGCCTGTGCTTTTCGGTTATCTAGGTCGAGATTTGCCTGCTTATAGGCAGCATCCGCATCAAGGGCAGCCTGTCTCTGTCTCTGAGCCTTGCGGTTCTGATAACCCTGTTCCATCATGGCAGTAGGGTCGTTGAACTGCTGCAGAGGCGCACCCTTGGAAGTATTCACGATGTTAGCCATGTGTCGGATAGCATCGGCAAAGGCTGCAATACGCTCTCTGTTGGTAGTGATTCTGCGGTCATATTCGTCAGGAGTCTCGCCCTCACGCATTCCCGGTCTGCTCTTCGGAATAATCTTGCCGAGCCAACTGAAAAAGCCGCCATCCCTCTGTTTAGGGTCAGCCTCAAACTCTGGAACCTTCTGTTCCTTCGGCATCTGAAATCCGCTCAGAGCAGTAGAAAGCGTATCATAGCGAGGTGTTCCGTCAGCATTCCAACCAGTAGAAGGCTTCGGCATTCCCTCAAAATTGCTCTGAGGCTGAGGAGTATTCTCTGCTGCATCGCCCATATAAGGAGTCTGTACTGGTCCCAAGTTAGGGTTAGCATTACCGCTTCCCTGCGGAACGAACTCTTCCTGCTTAGGCATCTTAGTGAAGTCTGTAATAGGTGCTGCACCAGTCTGAACAGGCTGAGCCTCAAACTTACCGGTAGCACCACCGCCATTCCCGAAGAAGTTAACGCCAGCACCGCCATTTACCCCCGCGGCTCCTCCGTTTCCTCCATTCATCACCTGATCATAATCGGGATATTTCGCCCTCATCAGGTCATGCACAGCATCAGGATAGCCGCCGATAGTTACCGGCTTCTTCCTAGGCTGCTGCGTATTCTGATTATTGTTTACTGTCATAAGCGTTTGATTTCCTTAAATAAATCAAATATTACTTTCCCATGTTACATAATGGCCTCTACCTTCATCTGCTTCATCATATTTAATAGAAACCGTATGTCCTTCCTCTAGAGCCTTACGAACACACTCCAGAATTTCATCCAACTCAACCTCCTCAGGGTTATCCTCAGTAGGATGAGTGTCTTTGGCAGGAGAACAATCTTTCTGGTTTGTAACGTCTCCATGAGAATTATCATCTTTGACAGGAGAAAGCTTCTTCTCCTCTTCCTCGCTAAAATCAGGAAGCTGAGGATTGAAACTGTAGCCATTCGCTAAGCGGCGATATTCTTTGAAGTCTTTTGAGGAGACTGGTCCTCCATTGACAATAACCTTTGCCATCTTCCGAATCATACTTAGAGCAGCAATACCATATTCACGATACTCCTTAGAACCTTTGCGAACCATTTCAACCAGATTTGTCTTCTCCTCCAACTCCTTCTTGGTAGCCGCCAGTTCATTACCCAAGTCGGCAATCACCTCATCCTTCTCTGCAATCACCTTCTCTTTGTAAGCGAGAGCACTCTCGGCACTCTTCAAAGCCTGAGCGTCAATCTTGTCAACAACCTTGTCGGCAAGCTTCTTCTTTAACTCCTCATTCTCCCCAACATACTTAAGACCTAACTCGGCAAGATTCTTCTCACGAATCTTTGTAAGGCGAAGTTCCTCGTTCTTCTTGTGAATAATCTTGTTGAGTCGGGCAATCTTTTTAGTGAGATGCTTAATCTTCTTTGCCTGTTCATCCAACAAGGCATCGTTGAACTGGGAGGCTGCTTCTGCAAGGGCAGGGTTGCCTTCCTTTGGTTGCTCTTCACCAGGACCGGGAGCCTTGGTATTCTCTTCGTACTCCTTCTTCAAACGATTCTCACGCATATTGTAATCATGTGCGCTAATGGTTATATAATAACCTTCCTTGGATAAAACACGAAAAGCTTCAAGCACAGAAGGCTTCTCATGCTCAATCCATCTACTCTCGTCAAACTCAAATGGCTCTGTTGACTTGTGAAGACCAATCACTGCAAACTCTTTCTTCAATATATCTTTTGCCTCTTTTAGCGTCATACCCATCTTATCAGAAGCGTTAGCATGATTTTCATGCTCCTTCTTCAGGCGAGCCTTACGCTCATCAAAGCGGCTCGATTCCATACTGACACCATAACCGGCAGAATTAACAACCTGAATGGCTTCACATATTGTAGGATCCTCGTATTCGGTAAAAGAATCGCTAACAGCATAAGGTATAATAGCTTTTTCAACGTAAAAACCTTCCTTCTTCAATATCTTTTTTGCTTCTTTTAATGTCATAATCTATCCAATTAAAATAATGATTAATAAACCAGCAAATGCTCCTAACACATCTGCTACAATATCCTTGTTGTCAAACAAGCCGTATGTGTAATAGTCGTATGCCTCCTTCAATATGCCGGCAATAATTGCTATCATGCAAGCTAATACAGCCGAAACTGAAATACCAAGACCAAGCACATTCATATTCAAAAGAGCAACAACCATCGTGATCAGGCAACAAGTCTCAAAGTGCAATACTTTGTCTTCACCGCCAATTCGCTTTATAAAACTCTGAAATCTATTCATAATCTTTATGTTTTAACTTCATTAACACTTCCCGAAAATTCAGGGGTAGGGAAAATCGGAAAACCGAAATTCAGAAAAAGGGGGTGGGGGGG
>UMIA01070317.1_pt1 | contig 85051 bp, 108 predicted proteins | sample 1965701 | NCBI WGS metagenome assembly UMIA01 (sample SAMEA4836113, study PRJEB28245) | human gut metagenome | biome: gut microbiome; material: fecal sample | place: Denmark | collected 2008 | reverse complement strand
AATACCAGTATCAACCCAAGCCCCAACAGCATTTGAAATACTTGCTGAAGCATCATGATGAGTACTAGTGTTAGCAGAGTTCGTACACCTAATAGTTACTGTGTCAGTAGTGACATTTTTTCCCATATTACTATGAGTAGCTACTGAGTTAGCAAAGCTAAACCTACTGTTTCCGTTACCAACCATGGATAAGCTTATACCATCAGTTACTGTTTTAGTATACGGTCCATAAGTACCGGAATCATATTGAGTATAATATCTATGGGTATGACTTGCACTACCACCAAAGGTAGCTGTTCCACCAGCAGCAGTTAATTGATTAGCTAGTAAAGTACAAGTAGCTTTAAAATCACTATTTGAACCATTTAGATCACCATTAAGTAACCTATTTTGTGCCTGATAGACATCTGCAGACTTAGTACCGGTTTTACCATTTGCTGTTACTGTTACAGTAGCGGTTACAAGGTTAGTCCTTGGTTTAACAGTAGTACCAAGAGAACTTGCAGTATAAGCCCCAGTTGAAGCATTAACTCCTGTTCCAGAGAATGATTTAGAAGCAATAGTAGTATTTGAAGCTGGGGAACCAGAACTATAACTACCAGATTGAGTTATACTAACTGTAGGAGTTATAGTACCCCCTTTTGCTGGGATATCACCAGGATAACTAAATGTAATTACTGGATTATTCCAAGTGAGAGAATTAGCAGCTTGAGTAACAGTTACCGAATTAGAAGTTAAATGAGCATAAGTAGCAGTTAAAGTTATAGACCTTGCATTTCCTACTGTTGTACCTCTATTAGCTGCAGTTAAACTGAAACCACTTAACGTAAACCCAGTAGCTGATCCAGACCAACTTGTTACCAAATCATTTCCACCTAAACCCTCAGTACCAGAAGTATACATTCTATATACTACAGTATGTAAAGTTACTGTTCCACCACCAGCACCAATAGAAGTACTGCTAGCTGACAATGTCATCCTATTGTCCTTCCAGGTATTGGCCTGCTGATAGACTGTTGCAGATATACTACCTGATTTCCCATTTAAAGTATAGGAATAAGTTAGAGTACCTTTTGAAGTTCTGCTGGTTATAGTAGTACCAAGGTTAGATCCAGATATACCTGCACTATATGAACCATTAGTTGGAGTAGCTTGAGAATAGGTATCATTAGAACCAGAAGTATAGGTTCTAGTTTGAGATACCGTTCCACCTATAGTACCAGAACTAATTGTACCACCTGATGCTGGGATATCATTTACAGTTAACGATCCACCGGTTGGATTTCCATAAGCTGTAATTTGATTAGCTTGTTGGCTTACTGTTTGAGTACCCCTGATTGAACCATTTACTTTAGTACTACCCATTGAAGCGGGGTGAGTAAATGTAGCAGTGAATTCAGAGGTTATTACATTGGAAGTTCTTACAGCTCCTACTGTTGTACCTCTATTAGCTGCAGTTACAGAACCATTAGTAGTATTTATGGTAAACCCATTTCCATTGGTCATACTAAAGGTTCTACTATAAGCCATAGTCCCACCATACCTACTACCACCAGAATCAGTTTCAACCTGAGAACCACTAGAAAAAGTTAATTTAGCCTTACCATTACCAGCTGCTGTTGCAGTTCCACCTGATGCTGGGATAGGATTATTATTGTAATAGAAATGTACAGTAGAAGTATTAGGATCCCTAACACCAGCTTCCAATTTAGTTACTCTATTCTCTGCTTGAGTAAAGGTTAAACTGTTACCAGAGTTTGTACCCTTGTAATTTCCTGTTACAGTACCAGTTAAAGCTGGTCCCACAGTTGAACCCCTGTTTGGTACAGTTATGGTAGCTTTAGAAACAGTAGCTCCAGATACTCCTGATACGGTTAAAGAAATACCACCATCAGTAGCAGAAGGATATACTATATTTGTACTGGTAGAAGTATATGTATTTTTTACTGCCACATCTACCACTAAACTACCACCACTTGCAGCTACTGAATTAGTATTATTATGCCATCCAAACGTAACAGCAACACTATCTATTGAGTTAGCTTGCTGATTAACATTAGCTTGTTTGTTAGCACTCTTTCCATTAAGAGTTACAGTAAAAGTTACTGTTTTACCCACTGTAACACCAGATACTGTAGTACCCTTTGAAGCTAAGGTGACATTACCATTAGTTGGAGAAGTGGTATTAGTAAATGAATAACTACCAGCTGGAAGAGTATTTAGATTAAATGTATTTACTCCCTCATCATAGTCATCATTCCAACCCCAAGCTTGTGTTACTTGTATAGTAGGAGATACAGTACCCCCCTTTGCTGGAACTTGAGGATATGATATAGTTATAACTGGAGTATCATAGATCACAGTACCAGCAGGTTGAGCTACCTCAGCTTGGGCTGATTTAGTTAGAGTAGAAGATCCATTCCAACTTGGACTTGATACATCTACTTTTACATTAGCTTTTAATTCTTGAGAAACTTCTGCTTCTGTAGCACTTACTACTCCGGTATTAGCATTTATACTAAAAGTTGACGGAGCAGTTCCCACAAAAGCATACTTACTGGTATAAGAATCTGGATTTACCCTCTTAACTTCTTCAGAAGTATATAACTGATTAATATGTATTGATAGTGATGGACTTGAATTTCCACCAAGAACTGGTATATCAGTATTATATACAAAAGAATCTATAATGATTTCTTCTGATTCAATAATATTGGCCTGCTGATAGACTGTTGCAGTGGCGTGTCTGGTAATATCAGCCCCACCACCATTGTATACTGAACTTGGAACCCACCTAAAGTTTTTATGGTATTTTGATTCTGCAGAACCCCTATCTACTCTAGCAGTTTTATTAGAAGTAACAGTTAATACTCCAGTTATAGCATTTATTTTCCAGGTAGAGTATTGAGAATTTATAGTACCGAGTTCATAGTTACTACCAGTATAGAATGATCCATAAGTACTAGCAGGAATAACTCCTGCTTCTCCTTGTGCCCCAGAAGTATAAATCATTGAAGGTTCTTTACTCTGGGTAACCGTTGGGCTAGAACTTCCTCCTTTGGCTGGTATTTCTGAAGGATTGTAGGATAGAGATAATACAGCTTCTGGTAACTGGATATCAACTACATAGTTACCTTCCCGTGTTACCTGAGCTTGTTTCTGTATTTCATTTGATTCCAGGGTTTTATAACCGTAGTTACTAGAAGGAGTCCAAGTAACTTTATCAGTTCTAGTAACTTGTGGAGAGGTAGTCTCATTAACAATACTTGTTCCAAGACTTCTCATAGTTACATTACCTGATTGAGCTGATAACCCAGTAAAGCTTCCACCTGGACCAGGCCAAGAATAACTCACTGTATCTGATAAAGTACCAAATTCAGTACCAGGTTTATCAGTAGAAGTAGCTCCAGAAATAAATGTATATTTTACATTATAAGTTCTACTCAATAAATCTGGACCAACAGAATTTTTAGCAGCAGTTCCTTTAGTACTATAGGTATGAGCCCAAGAATCTAATAACTCGATCTGAGTTACTTTGTTTTGTTCTTGATATACATCAGTGGTTTTAGTTGCACTCTTTCCATTAAGTGATACAGTAACTTCTAGGGTACCAGCTACAGTGGCATTACTTATTGTAATATCCTTTGAATTAGCAGATACTGGGTCACCATAAGTAATGGTAGCACCAGTAGTTATATTTTCAAATTCCCCAGAAGTATAAGAAGCTACCTGAGAATAAGAAACAGTTCCACTTGATACTTGACCACCAGATGCTGGGATATCAGCTGCACCAAATAAAGAAATATTTATATCTGAATAGGTTACTGTGTTAGCCTGCTGAGTTATATCAGCAGTTCTAGTGATTGAATTGTAGGTTGGTTTAAAGATATTATCTTTATAAGATATTTGAACTCTGTGGGTTAAATATATAGTTTCTTCTAAGGCTTCACCCAAAGTGGTTCCCCTTGTACCTATAGTTACTACACCAGTAGACTCATCTATAGAAAATGGAGAATTAGAAGTATGAATCTTAAAAGTATTAGTTTTGGTTATAGTATCAATATACTCTGAAGCGGGTAAGTCATTTAAGGTTTCACCACTGGAAAATGTGGTTACATAAGATAAATTACCAACAGTAGGACTTGAACTTCCCCCTTTTGCTGGTATTTCTGAAGGGTTGTAGGATAGAGTTACTGATGGTGCTACTTTAGTTACTTTATTTTCTTCCTGGGTTATAATAACCGATCCAGAGATTGTAGAACCATCAATAGTATTATTAGTATACCCAACTATATTAATTGCTCTAGAAGGACCTATAACGGTCCCCCTGTTGCTTGCAGTTACTGTCTTTCCTGATATACTAAATCCTGGAGCATAACCACCCATTGTGAAAGGAGTTTCTAAAGTAGAAACCTTTCTACCATTTCTCCAAGTAGTTAATATCCCTTTAAGTTCAAGAGAACCACCAGATGCTGGGATAGTTATTTCCCCTGATTTAGATTTTATTTCCAAAGTATATTCATAGGTAGCTTTCTCCTGAGTTACATTAAGATCAGCATAAGTTTTCTCACCAGTACTTACACCGATCTTAACTGCTTCAAGAGTAAAGCTTTTACTACGTGGGTTTATATCCAGTTGTTCATTAGAACCAATTAAAAAAGTGGGATTCAACTTGGTAGTATCTTGAAATATGTATAAATTATCATTCTCTACACCTTCTTTCCACGGTACAGTAGCTACAACTGGATAAGTTTCCCCAGTTGCCCTTGAATCTATAGCTGCAAGAATGATATTTGGAGAAGTTTTACTCTTTACCATAACTCAGAGAGTTAAAAGTTACTTATAAATAGAATCAGACATATCAAAGCTGGCAACTATAGAACCATCTACTTGTTGAACAACTTTTAAAAAAGCTGATGCTTGATATTGTGATTGAGAGGGTACTACATTACCTTTGAACTCAAAAATTTTAGCTCTTTCCTTTTTGGATGAATTATCATCCGAAGATAGTTGTATTGGTTCTCCAGCTCCTAACTTAGAGAAATCCATATATAGATTATCATTTGTACCATCAGCCCATGGAATGGTAACAAAATTGTTTCCGGTTGGCATATTATTTGTATTTAATTAGTGGTACCCGTATTATTTACACCTATAATACCATTAATGGTATTGCTTATAACTTGATACTCATTGTTTTCAAAATCAATGGTTATCTCTATATAGTGACCCCATACAACTGTAGACATAATTATCTGGAATATTGTAGGATTATCAGGATCTATACTTTTTAGTAAACTATAGGTAATATCAGATGGTACTTGAACTTCATTAAAAGTTACAGTCTTACTAATAAATACCCTGCCATTATTAAAGGCATCTAATAAGTCAATGGCTGTGCCCAGTATTGATGTTATGTGAGTTGAAGATGCCGAGCTATCTAATTTTGATGGATCTCCCGGGAATATATAAGCAGGGATATTCAATCCACCGCCTGAAAGTCCATCCAGCTTGGTTTTATCCGCCGCCGACATCAGCCCTGCTTTGGAAGTGGTCGCATTGTCAAGGTTGCTGGAATCGTAAACAGTATATTCACTCCCTCCCGTATGCCTTTTCAGAGGATTAGAAGAAACCAATAAGGTATCGACACCAGCAGTACCGACTACTGTCCTTGCTTTTGTGTCACCTCCGAATACAAACCTTCCTATGATGTTTTTTGCGGCTTCGACCAATCTGACTCCAGATGCCAACGAAACATCTCCCGTTATGGTTTTATTGCCTGACAACGGTAAATAGCTATTTGGATCGAAGTTTCCGGAATCCCAAACCCGCTTCCCGTTTGAAAAGATAGCCCCGGCAGAAAACGATTTGAAGGCACCTGGTGTTTGATCTGAACCGTTCAGAAGGTTTACTGTCCCGTTCTCGTCCATTACAAACTGCGAATGGTTCACGCCAGGAATATGAAATTTGAGGTATGGTCTTTTACCTACAGCAGTTTCCCCATTGACGATGACACCTCCGTCAGCCGTGGGAGTGGTTTTGGGTAAATAGTTGTCCGGATTGAAATTGGCAGTATTATATAAAGATACCCAAGGACCCCATATTTTGTCAGACTCAGAAGCTTTTATAGTTCTTAAAAATATAGCCCCATCAACATTACCATCTGAAGTAGCTATCTGAGCTCCCCATCCTCCGTTATCCCATGAGAAAGTAAGTAAGAAACCAGTAGTTAATCCAGGGGGCTTAGTACCAGTAGTGTTACTATCAAATAAATCATACCTTAGATAAGAAGATATGGATGCCAAATTTATATCCATGCTCTCAACTCTGGTTCCAGCCTTGATAGAATTTATATTATTTACAAGTTGAGATAACTTGGTCAGATTATCTTTAGTCCAAGCTTTGTTATCAACAAAATTTTCAAAAGTAGTAGTTGGTAACTTCTGACCAATGAGATCCATTAATGTGGTAGCAAAATTAGGATCATCTCCCAAAGCTTTAGCTAACTCATAAAGAGTATCTAAGGCTTCTGGAGATCCATCAACTACATCTGCTATCTTTTGATCGGTATATGATTCTGCACTAGTTAATACAGTTTGATCAGCTATACCATATGATTTAGTTATATCTTTAACTGTCTGGTCTAACTGATCTTGAGATACTACTCCACCCCCGGATGCTATTTCATCACTTATAGCATCTACCATATCTCTTACTGTATCATCTCTACTACCCCCAAGTAATAACCTTCCAACACACCAATTAAGGTATTCCTTTAAACTATCTTTTATACTTCTCTTTGTTCTCATGACAAAAAAAATACAAAATTCTATTTTACAAAATAGGGTGATTTCCATATCATCCTATCATTAAAAACTATTCTCTGGATACGCCTTTTATTTAATACCATATTTGCTATCTTTCTTTTATCAAAGATAAGTATAGCTAAGTGATCTGGTTTCATGATTGTTCTACTTGAATTGTAGTATATAATTCAGCATACAAAGTACCCTCCTTAGCATCTACTAATTTATTGAAAGATTTGTAAATACCAGGTTCACTAAAAGTGATAGTCCAAGGGGTTATAGCTTCGTAATCAGCAGGCATATTAAATCCTTCAGGAGGTCCCCAAGTACCAGAATTAACAAAGGTATGTTCTTGTCCAAGTGAATCAGTAGCTTTATAAGTCACAGTAGCAGCTTCACTTGGTTTTTCAGTTACACCAAATATACAAACTACCCCATCCAAACCATTTTCTCCAATAAGCATGGTTTTTAAAGTAACATTAGCTACTACTGGTACTTCTGCTTTTGGAGTACTTTCAAAACCTATTTGAAAACCATAGGTTGCTGTATCTGGGATAGGTTCGTATTCAAAGTAAAGAATATTATCTTCTACTCCTGGAGCATTTTCAACTACCTGAATACCATCTACAATATCTGAAGTTAAGTATTTAGATAGTTTTCCTGGGTCTGGGATTGGGAGTTCTACCCATTTAGTAGTATCAGACCAAGTAAGGATATCAGTACCGAAATATATCCAAACTTCTGGTTTTGGTTGAGTATCTTTGTTAAGGAAAGTTAATATCCTTACAGTAGTACGTTCTTTATCTGGGACTAAAGCTAAAGCATCAGCTAAAGTTAATTGTAAATAATTTTGTCCCACTGGGGCATACCTTACAGAAGCATTAATAACCCCATCTGCAAGAATTTGGTTGATTTCTTTGGTGGTGTAATTCAGAGTAGTGGGAGTATCTGGATTACAGCAATCACAGGTACAGGTTGCCATATATTTGGTTATTTTAAGTTTCCAATTATTGTACCATCTTTTGATTTGATGGGTATATCTGGGCTACCACTTACTTTAAGTGGTAAGTTACAAAAATCTCTTACTCGTTGGTTTGAAGAATCTATCAACCATATACCCTGATCACCAACTACCATAGCATTTGGTCCAGTATAGGTTTCTAAAATTTCTTCTGATTTTTCTGGGTCTTCCCTACGCATGATAAGGAAGAAGAGTAATGGTTCATCCTTAGCTTGTGCTACTTGAGTATCTCCACCTGGTTTTAATACTTTACCATTTAAGATAAATCTATCTTCTGACCAGTTAAAATCCCAATACCCATATTCATTAAGAAAACCATTTTCTTTTAAAAGCCTTCCAGAAATATATAATACTGTATCCCCTGGATTTAATTCACCAGATATAGATAACTCTTCTAGAGGCCATGTTTTTATATAATTATACTGGAACAGTCCTTCCAATTGAATGGGTGTATAGACTGTTCCAGTATCCTCTCCATAGGGAAGAGGCTGCTCAATTTTTCTTAACCACAAGAAAGGTTGCCTACCAGAGTCAACATCAATGAAGTCTCTTACGATTTTTTTATAGCGTTCCCATCCAGTGGTTGAAACTCTACTGACCTTTCTTCGTGGCATAGTTTAATATTATTTGAGGAGTGAGAAAGGGTCTGGACCTGATAATGGTCCTTTTATACGTTTGTTTACAGCTTTTGGAACTACTACTCTAGTTGGTCTTTCACAGATGGGTAAATAAATATCCAAACGACCAGCTAGCATACATAGATTCTCTTTCATCATATCTAATAAACCACCAGGGCCTAAAGCTTTGATGATATTTGAAGCTAAATCGGATTCATCCTCGTTGGGATTGAAATACTCTACTTGAGTGGGACCAGTTTGGATTTTCTTTACATCACCTTGATACCCATCAGGTGGTTCAGACCCACCAGAACTTGAAGTTGTATTATTTTCTAATATGGATTGAGCTTGAGCCTTTACCATATTAGCAACTTGCACTGACATAAAATCATAAGCTGCCAACTCCATTATTAATTGGTTTTCTAGAGCTTCATAATACATTTCATTATTATACTCTTGGAGAGGGATGCAATGATTTACTAGAGGCTGTAAATACAGCTGCCATTTTTCAATAAATTGTCGTTTAGTACTTGTAGTTACTACCCCAAATATATTTTCTGGGATATATGTATCTATAAGTTGATATATTGAACCCGACAGATGAGTTTTTGCCTTATCAGTTACTGGTACTCTTTGTTCACTACTACCAACAGTATTTGAAGCAGGATCTTTAACTAAGAGTGTTACTTTGTAAAACCCTGGTTTATCAAATTCATGAGTAGGATTATTTAGAGTAGATTGGGTATTATCACCAAAGTCCCAGTGATAAGTATAATCACTGGGTACTCCGGTAGATAAGTTTTCAAAAGTGACTTTGAGTCCCACAGTAGCATAATTAAAATCTACTACCATGGCTTATAATATTTATTCGTTAGCAGGAGCAAGTTCACCAACTATAGCTTCTACAATTGAAGCCTTGGTATCATCTTCTTCTACTTCAATTTCAAATAACTCTGCAATACCTTTCAGCTGAGTTAAATTGAAATTATTTGACAGTTTCTTAATATCTAATCCCTGATTAAAGAGATCAATGAACTTAGCTTTGTCCTCTTCTGGGTTATATTTTATTTCTTCTTTCTGTACTTCTTTGGGTAAACCTACTACCCGTACCAGATGACCACCACCAAGAGCAGCTTTTATCTTTGGATTCATCTGCTGCTGAAGGTTAAGTTCTACCGTTTGACCTTTGGTAATGGTTAACCCAGTTTTCATATCATGAAAAACCGAAGCATTTTCTCCGAGTTGTACTGTTATATTAGCCATAGTTGAATTTTTTAGTTAAATGAAGAAATCCCGAGACCAGGTGTATTATTCCTGATCCCGGGGTTTAGATAATTACTTTTCAATACTTACAGTGATATAAGGATCAACTTCCATATATGCTGGGAAACCATTTTCACTGAATTTCTTAGTACCATCTAAGAGGATAGCAGCATCCTGATACATCTTAGAGAAACCAGTAGTAATGGTAGCATAAGTAGCTTCAGTCTGGTTGGAAACGATTCGTTCCGATTCCAGCATCAGCTGACGAGCAGTTAACTTGATCAGAGCTGCACGAGGATCTACTAACAGTAATTCATTATCGGGTACACCTGGATGAATGTAGAAATCAGCACTGTTAGGAACTGGGGTTTTCAGATTCAGGGTAGCCATAGTAGTACCAGACTGACGATTCTTAAACTCTGGTAAGTCTAAGATATCAATTGCCTGTTCCTCATCACCAACCATAGTTTTAAAGTTACGGCCAAGACGAGAAGCACGTACCCAAATACGGAGTAAGTCTTTATACTGGATACCAGCAGCAGTATCACCTACACCAATTACTGGGGCAGACTCAGAACCATCTGACTGATTACCATTGATCAGTACATCAAGTGCCAGACCATCCAAGGCATAACCAAGCTGAACACCAAAGTCACGGAGGAAGATGGCCATCACATCTAGAGAAACGTAATTACGAACTTCATCGGTGATCTTAAAACCACGACCTACTTTGAAGAGGTTTACTGATTTCTGTCCAAAGCTTACATCACCCAGAGGAATGGTTTCAGCCTCATTTACCCGGGCAGGCGCAGCATCAGAGGGATTAACAAAAGGCATGATAGCGGTTAACCCATTGATTGCCTGATCAGAAGCTATGATATTTGGATAGAAGGGAGCTTCTTTCATACCCAGGTAGATAGCACTACGGATAATTTCAGGAACCAACCAACGAATGCTCTGATCTGGCATCGTAAAGATATTGTGCATGGTATCCCGCTTAACATTTACTTCCAGTTTATCATAATAATCGTTAAGAGAAAGACCATAACAATTCTGTACAAAATCTTCCAGTGAAATATCCGTGGGCACTTCATCTTTGTTACCCTGACGGAAAGCATCCAACTGGGAAACTATCTGTGGCAACTCTTTACGGAAATCAGCTGCCTTCATGTTTTCAATATTTACAGTACTCATTACTTTCTAATTTATTAGTTTAAAAATTATTTTACGAGAACCTGGATTAATTCATCAGCTGCACTGGCTGGGGTAATGGCAATAAAATTACTTGCAGCATTGGCTGCAGTATTGGTATACTTTACATACTGACTGTCTTCTGCAGGAGCACTTGGGGTTACAAAACCACAAGTAACAGCTGCAGTAGAAATTCCATATACTACAGCAAAAGCCGATACCATTACAGTTACCTCATCACCAGGATAAGCAGGGAACTGACTGTTGGTAACAGCAATACCAAGATATACAGTATTAGCAGCACCAACATAAGGACTGATAGTACCATCTGCATTTAACATTACCGGCTGACCCTGGATAATGGTGTCACCAGCTTTGAATACAAAAGCCTGATGGAGCTTATGAGATTCACTCTTGTAAATAACCGTCTGAGGAGTAGGTACCCCTACTTTAGCCATCAGCTGTGGATTGTTCAATTTCATAGTAAATGTTTATTATTTGGTTTTAGCAATATTTTTCATAATTCCAACTATACTGTAGGCAGTATCATTATTAGGCTGTTTACCTTCAGTATCAATGTTAGCCATGCTAGAAGCACGATTTACATTCTTAGAACCACAATCTGCACAATGGAGAGGGAATTTTTCCTCTACCTGAGCATCATAGGTAGCTTTTAAAGAGAGTAAAGTTTCTACATTAGTAGTGTCTGCTTCTAACAAAGATAAGATATTAGCATCAGCTTTATCTTCATCTACTGTCTTTTTGTAAGAAGCAATGGTAGCTTCCCGCACATCTTTAAGATGAGCTTCTCCTAAGCTTACCATTTTTTCATTTGACCTAATGGTTTCTTTTAAAGAATCTACCTCTTCTTTCAGAGAGGTAACTTCTCCCTCTGCCTTGGTCTTTGCCTCAGACAGACTCTGATTCTCAGATATGATATCTTTAATCTGAGAAAGAGCAAGCTCAACAGTTGGAGTAGAACCTTCAGCTAAGCTGAGCATGTCCTGTCCGAAGAGTTGCTCAAGGAATTTTTCAACTTCGTTCATATTATTATTTTTTGGTGGGTTTTGGTTCCCCTCATTATTAAATTTGCTGGTATTGTACATCGTACTAATTTGGTTTGCTCCCTTAAAATCATAGTAAGATATCTTAGTTTTCAAGGTATCAAGATCCATTGGTTGAACATCAGCATACGAATAATACCTTGCTCCAGCATAATCTGGGTTATTTATTTTACCGTTAGCTATAATCTGAGCAAATGGGTCAGCCCCATGGGATACAAGAGAAGTTTCTCTATAAGCTATAATCTTCTTAGCTACCCTACGTACTAAACTTCCATCTTCTAATCTGGTATTAAATTTTTCCCTAAATTCAGTATCTGGCATATTATGGGATTTAGCCCACTCAAACATCACAGTTACTGAGTTAGAATGGATAGAAGGTGGGTCCATAAGTATACCACGAGCTATTCTTGGATTAGCTTTTGCATCAATCTTAAGAACTCCATTGATACCTCCTGGGATTACCACCCCATTGTCAGCTTTATAAGAATCTTGCCAAGAAACTGATTTAATGGAGCCTATAGCATTACCTATCTCAGTTTCATGATCACAGTTTACCGTTTGACCAACCAACAGGTTCATAGAAGCTTTTAATACTTCTTCTGGAAATTCAGTTGGATTATAGTCTTTAGCAACTATACAGTTAGATAACAAACGGAATACTGGTTCTATAAACTCACTATCCTTGGGATTTAAATCCTCTTTAGTTACATTGGGATAATAAGTATTATAATCAGTATTAGCTCCAAATAACCCATACTTTTCAGTATCTACTTTAGTAGCTTTAAAGTAGTTTTCTGAAAATGATTGTAATGGGATACTCACTGGTAAGTGGTTTGCCATTACACTGTGGCCACCACTTAAAATCATAGTATCTACAAAATCTGGCATAATATTGAAATTATTTATCGTGGTCTAGAATCTTGATCTGCTCTCTTTGGAACTGTCTTATTCTTATCTCTAGTTTTTCTATCTGAGGTATCCTTATCAGCCTCTCTCTTTTGTTTTTTGGCAGAATCTTGGGATGAGGAAACCCCTTCTGGTTCTTCCATTTGCCTTGGTTCTTTTTGATCTGGTTTTTCATAACCCATTGACCATGCAAATTCTTCTTGACTAATGATACCCTGATTATATAGGCTTACAAGGTTACGAATCTTATACTCAATCCCCTGTTGAACCTTAAGTTCATCTGATATGGTTGAAGTTCCAAAAGTAACCACTACACCCTTATTATTATACCCCGCTAGACGTAATTCTAGAGTATATAAAAATTCCAAGGCATATTTCAGTAGCATTTGAATATTTCTTAACTGGGATATCATTTTTGATAATAATATACCAGTTCCACCTTCGGTTAAGTTATTTTGAACTCCTATGAGAGAACCATTGACCCCTAAACCATTTGCAACGGATTGCTGATTCATTGCCCACGGTTTTTCTATATTACCTATCTCTTTAGTAGTTGAGTTTAATTTAAATTCATGATCATCCTTGAAACCAACCACTATGTTGTCTTTGAGTCCTTCTCTTAAGTTCATCTTAAGCTTACGGAGGATATGTTCCAACCTTCTAGCATAAGCATCCCTTGACTCACTGGGGTTTATTGTGGGTTTCTCCATCTTGGCTTCTAAGAAGCCAACCATACCAACCAGTTCCATGATATGTTTGAAGTTTATCCTCATATCATGTTGACCCTTTAATGAATCAAGGGCGGCCATAAATGGTGGTACCCCATAAGGTTCATCAGTATCATTATACATACCAAGATATTTGTAAGTCTCATTGTTCAATTTTATGAACTCTGGTTTCTTACTCAATACTTGGTTGGGATTCTTCTGATAAGGATGGTATACCCCATCATTTAATCTCCTGAAGTATATCTGTTCTGGGTTGATAAATAATACAGTGGAGATACCATTTAAGTTATTATTTGGAACTGCTTCTATAGAAATAGCTCCACTGGTAAGACATTGTACAGTAAACTTGTTTACCAACCCATCTATACCAGCCGTATACTTTGTCCATGATTTAGAAGCTACCATTAAGTGTTCCCTCATTTTAGTAGCTTCTTCTGGAGTATTCTTAGGGAATGATATAGTATGACCAGTGTTAGCTAACTTAAACATATCTTGTAAAGCTATACTAACATCTGGGTTGATTTTATACAAATCCCTAATCAATGGTATTACATCTCTACGAAAAGAGGATTCCACCAGATTGGTAAAATCCCGTAAAGATAAAACTAATCCACTTCCTTGAGTATCTGGTTCTGATACTCTTCCAGGAGATATTGCACCCACTTTCGGTGAGTCATCTCTTATCTCTGGAGCTTTCAATGATTCTTTGGGTTTTCCCCTACTGAACCATGTTCTTGGGTCCAAGATTGACATAATATAATGGTTTTGTATGTTACAATGGAAGGATTACTGTGTTTCTATTAGTAGTCTTCCTAATATGGTTGCATATAGCTTTTCCAAAGATATCATCATCTGCATAAGCCTGACCTTCCAAATCTATATCTACTGCAGAATTATTTTGCCTATGTTTACCCATAGCAACTGGTCTTCCCATACCATCATAGATGAAAGTATAAGCTTCTTGTACAAAGAAAGGATCTTTGATGATTACTTCATCTTCTCGGATATCCTTTTCCAAACCTTCAACTATGAGTGAACGGTTCTTTTGAGTGGTCAACCAACCTGGTATCTTCTCTTCCTCTGGTCTGGACTTTCCCTTTTTCTTAAGAAGTTTTGTAGAGTAGTATAAATTTGGATAGCCCTCGTCCTGAAGTTTGATAACAACTGCCATACCAATGTCATTGGATTCAGGAGCTATTTTAGCATAGTTAAATTTCTCCCCAGTGTCTCCAAGAAGTTTAGCATACTTATCAAGAGGAATCTTACCCTTGTAAACTACTGCTTCTTCTCCCTCTTTTGACATACAGGTAAATGAAGAGTAGTCAGTACCACGGCCAGTAGCACAGTCTGCACCAATGAAGTAATCTGTGTTTGGATCTGGTTCATTAAATTCTCTATACTGACCACCAAGTCTCATTTTGATTGGTGGATATTCAGTGAGCATTTCTTCTATACTCTTGATATCAGCCAGATCAAATACTGTATTACCAGATGACAGGAAGTCACCATCAATCTCTTGAGCAGTTCGTTTGGGACCAAGAGCAGTTGCCATTTCATCATACCAACCCTGGTCTCGGTCTGGGTGCATCTGCCAATACAATCGTATTGGATTGAATGGATTACTTCCAGAGATAGCATCTACCCAGGTACTGTGGTAGAATCCACCAACACCAAAAGGAGTAGAGTTTACTATAGCAGAACCACCAGTTGACAAGGTTGGGAAAGCTGCTGCCCAAATCTGAGCTGCCCAACGAACAATAGCAGCTTCATCAATAACCAACAATGAAAGAGATTCAGAACGACCAGCTTGATCAGAAGTTGGGATAGATTCTATTATTGACCCATTGGAAAACTCCATGGTAGATGCAGAACCATATTCTCCAGTTCTACCATTGATGATTGGTGTTTGAAGATACCATGGAAGGTTCTTGTACATAAACTTAATTTTCTTCAAAACCTTCTTAGCAATGGTATCCTTGATTGAGATGATGTTTATCTTCTTGTTGGAATGGTACATTGCCAACCAGAGACAATACATAGAAATAAGCTCCGTGATACCAGCCTGCCTAAACTTCAGAATGATATTGAATCGTTCTTTTAAGAAGTTGTATAAAACAGATTTTTGGTAAGGATAGAGATCAAATCTAACCCTACCAAGCACCGGGTTGATAACCCAGATGAAATGTGAAAAATAGAATATGTCCTTTGATACCTTAGCTAGTATCTTTATTTCTTCAGAGCTTAGATATTGTTGCTGTTGAGTTGTTTTCTTAGCCATGTTAGAAAGTATAGTTTAACCTCAGGTATAAATCAGTCCCTATACCTTTCTTCAGGTTTGGGTAATAAAATGAATTGAACCCCAGTTCATAATTAAATTTACTGGTATTGTACTTCAATCCAAAATCCAAATCATATAAGTTGTTGAATGGTCTTACAGTGATTTGTGCTGTTGGAGAAAATCTTTTAAAGAATTTTTTTCTCTCGAAAGTAAGGTTATTGTTTACATAGTTGTATGAATACAGATTTGGGTTGATTGGATACTGCTTGTTGTATATGTTTCCTTTGGTGTTTAGTAGATTCATATCCAACTTCCTATCATCAAACAACAGTGAAATCAACTTATCATTGTTTGGATATTGAGTCAGGTATTGAGAAGATATACTTAGGATTGATGAATCCTTGAGATAGATTTCAAGAGTATCATGTTTAACTTCTACCTTCTCAACAAAAACTGAATCAACTTTGTATTGAGTTATGTACTTTGGAACTTGGATATACTTGTACTCAGTATCTGGTTTCAAGTACTTATCCACATAAACTGTATCTGGTGAAGATTCCAAGAATTTCACTTCTGATTTTGGATTCAGGAATTGATAAACACATAATATCCCAAGTCCAATGGTCAGTATGTAGAGTATCCAAGTCTTCATGTTTTGTGGTTTTGATGAACAATAGTCATTTCATAGTTTTTTGAGTGTTTAAAGGGGAAAGGGGGGATTATAGGGGGGTATGGGGATATATTCAGGTCATATATGTTATTAGCTCTTAATAGCCTGATAAATATTTGCTAGCCAAAAGTTATTAGCCTAAAGAGGCTAAGTATTTAGGAGGCTAAAAGAATAATTATCATCTAATGATTTTACTACTACTTTAGTAGTAGTAAAATTATCCTATAGCTATGCTATAGGATAATTCCTTACACGCATGTATACGTGTATATACGTACGCACGCATAGTACTTTTTAATTTAATTTTGATTTTTGATACATTTTTTGAACCATATACCAACTTCATAAACTGATCCTTTAGATAGTGTATTTCTAGCTTTATTGAGCCAATAAGTTTTATTGGAATTATCAAAATAAATCTTAAAATTTCTAGGAAATCCCATAATGATTCTATATTCTTCGATTCCCATGGGTAATCCATTAGGATTAAACTGTCTATTTGAAGGTCTTAGAGTCAAAGGATAAGCATTTGGTCTGTTTCTATATACTCCAGGTAAAGTCTTCATCTTAGTACCTTTCATAGGCCACTTAAATTCATCTTTGAATTCAGTATTCCAAAGCTTTTTTACTTGTTTTACAGTCAAAGTTGACTTAGATTTATCAGCATAATGATACATAGCTAGTTTTTTATCATCATCCTCTCTGAAATTTAGATCATTATTGATCATTTTACCTATATCTTTCACTAAAAATGGTTCAGAAACCTTAAATAATCTCTCAAAATGATGATAATCTACTCTTGAATCATGTCTAATACCAACTAATATCAGTCTTTTTCTTGATTTTTGAGAATTTCCAAACTCAAAAACTGAATGACAATGAGGTATCAAGTGATATTTTGATAATTTTTTCTCCCATTCTTCAAATGGAATCAAATCAAGAAGCTTTGGAAGGTTCTCTAAAAGGAAAATCTTGGGTAAAAATTGCTCAATAGCATTCAAATAAAGGTTCAAAGTTTTATCTTCTCGGGGTTTACCAAGGGTTTTCTTCCTTGAATAACTAAAATTACTAGAATGACCACAAGAAGGGGAACCAATTATGATATCTGGATTAACTCCTTTGTATTCTTCAATACTTTTTAAGAATGGAATATCACCAAAATTAAGTTTCCATTGTTCTTCATTTCTAGTATGGAATACTCCTCTTGGTTCAATATTACCAACTAATCTTCTTTTAAATGGGAATAAGAGAGCACCTTGTGCAGCTGCAATCCCTAATACTGTCATTTTGTTTGCCATAATGGTTAAGAAATTTATAATTAGACAAACTGGTATTGCAAAGCACTCTTTAACTATGCAAAATATTAATCAAACTCTAGAAAAGTATATGAAATTAAACATTGGAGATCCAGTATTGGTAACAGGACCAGCTCATTTTGAAAAAGCAGAAGTAATTGAAAGGAGCAAAGGGATTTACACTTTAAATAATCAGATGAAGATCACTAAGGATTTGAGTATAATTGGTAATAGCAGATTCAAAGTAACCCCTTTCAATGATGAGGAATATAATTATCTTCTTGCCGTAAATCAAATCCCACGACAATTATCAATTATAAAGGAAAAGATGGATAAGGGATTAGCAAAGGAATCAATCCTAAAAATCCACCAAAAGCTTAAAAATATAATAACTAAATACACTTAGTCATGTTTAGTTTTTGGAGTCAACTCAAGGCATTAGTTGCTACTAAGTATTTTCAAGTAATAGGTGATCAATGGATCAATATATTATCCTATCACAAAGCTCTCAAAAATGAGTTTGGAAAACTATATGAAGATGCTTTAAGTAAACTCCTATTTAGAGCTATCCTTTGTTGCATTATAATAACACTTCTATCATCATTATGATAACTTTTTTCATTGTTCTTTATTTAATTGGACTAATCTTTACTTTCTTAATAGATATTACACTTATCCACAACAACCCAATGTTTGAATCAGAGAGAAAATGGTTTATAGTTTTCTGTATCTGGGTTTCATCTCCAATTTGGATGGTTGGATTATTATGTACTCTGATTAAATCAATCTTTAAAAAGAAAAGATCTTCATAAGTATGAGTAATTCTATAATGTTAGTCTACAAGTTGATGGAATATATTAAATTCCAGACTAACCTATCTAAGGATTATTCTTTAGAGAATATGAACAACCTCTTGAAACAATTTTGTGAAATCCACAATGTTACTTGTAAGCAATCCTTAATTATCAAGTATCATAAAGGAGTCACTAAATATCTCTCTACCAATGATGGAAAACCTTTAACCCTTTATAAAAATAATATCATTATACCATGACAATAGAAGAGTTTGCAGACAAGCTATGGGTAACATTTGTATTACCTAAGATCAATGATTTTTTAGAGGCTGATCAGAATCCCTCTAAAACCAAAATCAAAAACTTCATCAACAAGTTGGATCAGGAAGTTGATATCTTTTGTAGAGTGAATGGATTCAAAAAAGAATTCACTTTTGAAGGTAAATGGGAGAATGGGGTATTCTCTGTATCCCCTACTCATTTGGGATATAAAAATAAAATAAGCTTTCTAGAGGAGTAAGTTTAATAAACTAATAAATTCTTAATCTTATATGGGGCTATCTTTCTAGAGGTAGCCCTTTTCTTGTGTTATATTTATTTTGATTTGATAGACGGGGATTAGATTTTTATTGTGTGTTGGGAAGGCCCATTACTTAATGTGTAGAAGTAGTGGTAGTAGAAGAGCCCATTACATAGGTTCAAAAAGTAGTGCCAATAAGAAAGGCACACCCATTACTAGCTTTTGTGGAAGTTGAGATAGTAAAAAGGGCACACGGTGTCCCTAAATAAAAAAATCCCCTATTAAAAAATAGGGGACAATTTTTTGTTACGCTTCAATTTGAATAAATATAAGATTATTTTTTATTTCTGATTTGATTATTATTCCGTCATCATTTAAATCATCAATAAATTTATTGATACTTTCTTTTTGATTTGGATTTTTATTTTTGAGAACTAAAAAATGATAACTATTTTTTTCGTTCATCCTAAAATTATATCGGATTAACTCAATATTCAAATTTTTTTCTTTTGCATTATCGGATATATATTCCAAATATTCCGATAAACTTTTAATATTGTTTTCCATAATTATATTTATTTATTCATTACGGAAATAAAACGTTTTACAAGTTCTTTATTATCTTGTGTAGAATTATTATCTACAATTTCGTTTACATTATTGTAAACTTCTTTTGCATATTCTTTCCACACTTTTTGGAGTTCTTTTATTTTTGTAGGATTTTTTTCTACCTGTAAAAAAGTTCCTAAAAAGTTTTGTAATTTTCTACGTAATTTAATACGTAAAGATTTTTTTTCTTTGTCTGTTTTGCAATCCTCAAAAAGAGAATTTTTATAAATACTTTTACGATTTTTAGAATTAGAAATTAAAATTTCTTTTCCAAAATTCAAAACTTCGTTTGCTTTCATAATTTTATACCTAAAATTTTTTAAGATTATTTTTAGAAATATTAAGTAGAAATTTTAGGATTTTTTTGAACTACTTTTTATTTCCTTTTCTGTACTACAAAGATAAAAACAAAAAAAGTTTTTTCCAAATATTTTTCAAAAAAAAATCATAAAAAATTTTTGTAGATATTTCTTGTATATCTACATATTAGATCAATTTTATATATATTAGACTAAGGCCAACGTTAGCGCCAAATGAAAATCCGCGATTGTAGCCAGGGTGTGGGCTTTTTTTGGCCTGAATAGAAATTTTCATTTTGTAGATACCTTATTAGTTGGGCCTTGTGGATTTCAGGATTATAGGTTCTAAGGCCTTTAATCTATAATTTAACTTTAAAAGGCCAATAAAATATTTACTCCCTTTCCCAAGCATTTTTATTTACATTTAAAGGCATCAAAGAGTATTCTCTAGTAAATTATATTTATCTTTATAAGAATTTTATTTACTTAGATTCTTAAACCTCTAGAATGGTCTTATTTTAATTTACCTGAATCCAAATTTAATAAAATCTCAGTTTTCAAGCGTTTTTAAGCGATTATGGATTTTAAGCGATATAATCCAAATTATCATTCAAGCGAAATATACAAATATAGGCCTATTTTTAATTTTAAGCCCCTTCTAGAGGATTTTATACCCTTAGTTTATAATTTCCCTACCCTACATTTTTAAAGGTTCTAAGAAAGGGTAATTTTGGATTGGTTTAAATTTTTTCCCTTGGTCTAAAAATTTTAAAATTTACCAATGGTCTAAATTGCCCTAAAACCCCAAAAATTTTAAAAATTGAAAAAGCTCAAAAGTGATGAGTTTTTGAGAGTTTAATTTTAAAATTTAATTTCGAGAAAAAACCATGTTTGAGGCAGAGTTTTGAAAGTATAAATTTTTAATATTGACCTTAAAAGTTAAAAACTTAGTTTTAATATGTTTAGAATAGTGTAGATGAGCCTTTTTGAACTTTTAGATAAATTACAATCTTGTCCAACCCCTGTTTGTTGAGCTGTTTTACAAAATGTAAAAATGTCCACTCTATGTTTACACTATAGCCAATATAAGTTTTGATACACTTTGTTCAAAAATGAGCTAAAATTTATCAACTTTTTATATAGGATGTGGAAAAAATGGGTAAAAAGTGAACTTTCTTTATCTGGCCTTAGAACAAACCTAGACTTTTGTCGATTTGGACTTTTTGTTAAAATGTCAACTCCTATCTCCTCTATACTTAGACATATCTTACGTATAGTGAAACCTCAGATTTGAATAGGCCCTAAATTTTTAGAGTAAAAAAGCCTGAGAAACACTAACGAACTATGGTACAGAGTATGAGAAACAGGGATACCTGCGGTAGCAGACCGTTTTTAGATATGAGTATTGATAGTGTATTGAATGATTGTATATTAGATTGATACCTAATGATTGTATTTATATCATATAATGATTTATTAGTATTTAGAATATACTTCTGATATTGATATGGATAATATCAAGGAGATTATAGATTGAGTATATAAGTTATGTATTAATGTGTACATGAATAAAATTATTGATATCATTTACAATTTTTGTTTGTTTTGGGTGGAGTTATTCCCAGATCCATTTTAAGAATTGATATCCGATAGATAAGATTACGATTATAAATGAGAATATCGTTAAGTAGTAAAGTATAGCTAAGAAGAGGTGGACTAGATTTTTCATTTTTAGTTTTGTTTTTAGTGGAATATTAGGTAGAGTATTAGAGCTAGAAATATGGTTGAGAATAATAATATGATTGATAAACATATCTTCTCTAAGAGTGTCATAGTTGGTCTAATTCTATTTGGATTACTTTTAAGAGGTATTTGAGTTGATTGGGGTTAGTGGGTTTTTCCAGTAGATTCATAACCCGATTTATATATTCTACTCTATTGTTGATTTCTTCTAATCTTGATTCTATTTTGTTTAAGTTAGCGTGGATAGTGGGTATTACATTAGATATAGCATTAGCATTTAAAGATACTGTTTCTTTTTCAGTGTAATTCATAATAATGACAACCTTGTTGATAATTATATCAAGTTGTTGTTTGATTTCTTTAATTTCTTCCATGGCTATTTAGTTTTCAATGATGAATTTGATAATGGTCATTAATATGCAGAAGATAAATATTGCTTGAAAGAATGTAACTATAGCTAATCTGATACCTTGACTCTTTTCGTAGTATTTCTTCAGGAGTATATAATGTTCTTTTGTTAATTCCTCCAACTTATTGATTGTTTCTTTAGGTGGACTAGCTACTTGATTAATATAATATTTATTGATTATATTAATCTCGGTTTGGATTTCCTGGATTTTCTTTTTGTAATTCATTTTTAAGCTTTTTTAAGGTTTCTAGAGCAATCTTAGACTTAATTGCATATTGTTTATAGATATTGGATTCTAGAGGATATATTTCCATTCCAATTTGATATCTGTGATACCTATCTATCCATTCTAATAAATGATTATATTGATCAGTGGATATTTGGATTGGAATATTATCTATTAGAATTGTCACCAATGATTCTTTCTGCTTTATAGAAACAGGCTTTGATTCCATTATCCGTATCTTCTTTTTTGATTAGAAGGATAGCATAGAATTTACTAGAGGCCTGGATTCTAGTTTCTAGATATTTACCTTCATTTGGTAAATAACGTTTAACCAAAAATCTAATTAATCGTTTCATGGTTCTATATATTTAATTCGACGGACTGTACCATTTTTATCAACTATGATCCTTTCTCTGATAATTAGTTCCTCTTGTTCAGTTGTGGTATTTGATTGATTATTGTATACTGATTTATTTAGAGTAGAGTCATATTCAGGGGGGAATTTAGTTGAATAATCCGGCATTGGAGTAGACATTTTATAAGTAGGTGTCCAATCTATGGGTTTTTCTTTATGACACCTTTTATATGCAACTGCAATAAGTAAGATTATGAGTATTTGATATGAATAATGTGGTACTTTCATTGTTTTTAGTTTTAATCAAATATAATAAAAACTTATTGCATATGCAAATTTATTTACTAAAGTATACTTCTAGCGATAAGATAGATAGCTGCTAATACTGGTATTACTTTAGTGAATTTATCCAGAGCTTTGATATCCTTTGTCATAATCTTTAGCTTTTATTCTTCCACTTCTTTTAATTCAAAGTCTACCAATTGATCACTTGGGAATTTTGAATAACAATCGATTTTTATCTCTTCATCTCCAAACCAGAATCTTATTTCAAAGTTTTCATCCAGTTTCTCCAACGTTTCTTTGAGATCTTTTACTTTCATGATAGTTAGCTTTTAAATTTACAAACTTACATATTCATTAAAATCAATTTCCACTGATTCAGGATTAGTATCATGAAACAGACTGTTAAGATAGAACTCTTTACCAGTATCTGCATGAAAGAATTGAATTTCTACATTATCATCAATTCCCTCTAAAAATTTTTTTAATTCCCCTACTTTCATAACTTCCAAATTTTAAGATTAATAACTAAATTTTATTTGCATTTAATTGCTATTTTTAAGCAATTTTAAAGCATTAAAATTTTTTAGTGCATTTCTTTATTACAAAAATAATAAATTTTTATTTAAATGCAAAATTAAATACTTGGGTTATCCAATGTGTATTGCTTTATTGGCTGTTTTAGGGTATTTTCTAGAAATTCTATTATAATGGGCTAAGAGTTTTATTATCTTAGTTTGCTTTAAACTCTAGAAAGGGGGAAAATCCTTGCAATAAGAACTCTCCCCCTGAAAGCAAATGAAAGTTATGAGAAATTAAGAAAATGGGATTGTAATTGTGGTATTTGTGCTTGTAATAGAACTCCTATTAACTGGAATCCCATGTCTATCCATTTTGATACAAATATAATGTATAGCTTTGTTCAATGGAATCTCTGGTTCTGGTCTTATCTTTTCTATTTGAAATGTAATGATTCCAGTTAAATCTTGGGACATATTTAATTTCTTAACCTTTAAAGAGGTTTTCATTGAGATCTCTGCAATTAAGTCTCCAAAACCCTCTTTCCAATATCTCAATATTTCATCCCTATTTGGAATGTCTTTTGAAATACCTCTTCTGTAAACCTTATAAATACTATCCTTTGAATACATGATATCTGGGTTTTATTAGCGGTTAAATCATATTACTCCATTGTAGCTAAGTTGATTTAAGTGGGTTATTGTATTTTCTTCCCAATATTTCAAACCATTTTCCTTCCTATCTTTCACTAAAAGATAGTTGATGAGAGAAGTGATATCGTTTATCCATATCCTTATTTCTTTTTTTTGTATGGGTTTACCATTCCAAATAGAAAACATAAGATATACCATCAATTTTTTAAAACCCATAGCTATGATATGCTCATTGAGATTATCCTCTCTAAAATATCCATCATATGACATTTTATCATAAACCCCATCAAATATATTTGCTAGAGTTTCTGGGAACATTATCCATGATACTCTATGTAATCTATAAGGACCACCAGCTTCTCTAAGCGTAAATATAAAATCACTTATAGTTATTCTTTTACTCTTTAATACCCATCTGAGTACTTTAAGTAACAATAGGTTTTCACCATAAATATCATATAACCACGGCCTTAACCTATATTGGTTTAGAGCATATTCAAATAACTCATAATGATATCCTCCTTTGATACTTAGTTCGAGTAATTGTTTCTCCAAATATTCACTATTTACAGTGATTTTATTTGAAAACGATGGTTTTACAATGAGCTCCTTCATAATTGTACGTAATGATGATAAATTGATACAAAATAATCGTCTTGATCAGTTTTATAAATATTGTCATATGAATGATCAATGGGTTTACTTTCCATAAAACCACGAGTTCTTATAATGAAAGGATCACCATCTCCTGATAAGTGTTCTATCTGAGTGACAATGCTCAACCCCTGATCTGGCGTTCCCTGATTATGGATATATAAATCTCCTGGTTCTACTTGATCTGGAGACTTTTGAAGCATTATCATATCAAACTTCTCATTGATCTCAATGGCAACATCAAATATGGGATTTAACTTTTCATCATGTGTGATATGGATAAAATTTCCCTGCCATTTCCCATGAATATCCAAGATTTCTATATATGGAAAACAGGAGTTAAATGATACCATTATTCCCCCTTTGCAAATGAACCAAGGTTCTACTTTACTTGGCTGAAAAGTTATTTTTTGACCGGGTACTCTTGTTATTTCATCCTTGCTCATCTTAAAATCTATGGGATAGATATAAGAATCTTCATCTGATTTTTGGTTGAATTTAACCCTGATTCTTATTCTACACCCAAAAGTATTAATAAGATAATAAATATCTCCAGCTGCTTCTCTAGCAGTAAGTTTCCTATTCGGTCTCATCTTCAAATGATTTTAACATGATTAATATATAATTAACTAGATAAGCTTTGTCTGATTTTCTAAGCCTTTGATCATCTATAACTCTATTTGAGATAGACCTTGCATTATCAAAGTAACTTATTTCAGCATTGGTATCCATATTTTGAATTTCAATTTCATAATCTTCAACTATGGATTCCCTGGTTTGAATACCTAAGCAAGTACATCCACTTAAGAGTATACTTGCTAAGATTATATTATATTTCCTCATATTCACCGATTTCAATATTTACATCATCAGTACCCGGTATGTTTTCAATACTTTCAATAAAGTATTCTTTTGGACCATCCCAGAATCTTACTTCCAGGTTACTACCACCCATATTTTCCAGGGCTTCAATTAAATCTTTTACAGTCATGATATTTAGTTTTTAGGGGTTAACTTTATAATTTGAGATACTTTTAATTCTCCATAGTATCCTCTATATTCCAACTCTTTGATAAGTTGACCAGGAGTAAACCCAGCTAATTCGGGATAAAAACCTCTAACTTTAACTAACTCTGTTTGGTTTTTTTTCTTTGAATCTAGATTCTCTTTAACGCATTGTTTACAGATTACCCTATGACCATCTTTAGATCTTTTATCTGTATGAAAATCAGTGATAGGTTTTTCAATATTGCATTGTTTGCAAGTTTTAGTTGTGACTTCTTCCATGGTATCTTTAGTTTTGGGTTTTTATTTTTGTTTCTTTATACAAATATAAATCTAAATTTATAAAAATGCAAATATATTAATATAAAAAAAGTGGGTAACTGCATGTTTAATGAGCTACCCACCTATGGTTTTGAAAGTATGTTAATTTATATTATCCTGGATAGAGTTCCAATTCAGGATCATCTGCATCTCTATCTATCTTGAGTTCTATTTCTCTTCTTATTTCATGATGATCTTCTTCGAATTTACTGAGTACTCCCTTATAGTCATCTGCAATGAGTTTTAATTCCCCTGAATTAAGGGTTAAACCCTCTTTGCTAGTATCAACTCCTTGTTGTTTAGTAGCTACTACTTCTGGAAATTCTTCTACCTCATAAGTAGCTTCTATATATTGTAATTCTTTACTTTTGTCTATGGTTTTAGCATTTTCCTGTTCTACTATCTCAATAGCTTCTTCTACTGATATTCCACCCTGATTATTTTGTTGATTGAATTGGTTGAATATATTGACTGACCCACTTCCTGATAGACTTCTTAGTAATGACTGGAGATTAGTAGTAGTGTTTAATTTAAGACCCAATGCTTTGTTCAATTCAGAAGTAACAAATGGAGCATATCTATTTCCCTGTGATTCCCTTAAGACATTCACTTGAGAAGCTACTTCCATTCTATCTTCTAATAACCAAGATAATTGCTGGCCCATAATAGCATCCATCAACTGTTCTTGATGCTCTCTATCCCATATCTTAGTATTGAGCATTTGATCTCTCATATGGATTCTTATCCTATCTGCATCACATTTGAGAAAATTACTCAATTCCATGATAGAATAATGTTTTCCACAAACATTTCCATTAGAGATTAACCATTGTTGGATATAATATGATTGAATCTTATCTAAAATGGTTGTGTCTTTACTGGTTTTATACTCTTTCATTAATTGAGTAACCCCTAAGGGTCTGGGGAACCTGATTGTTTTCTTTTCCATGATTTTAACGGATTTATTACTTATATAGCCTTATTCTAGTAATTCATACAAAAATAGAGGTTAAAATCTATGTTCTAACCTCTATTAATTTTTTCTATTAGAAATCCAAGTTGACTAAGATGCTATCACCCATAGTTGCAATGGATTTTTCCTTAATGTATCTTTCAAACTTTAAATGAGTTAAAAGGCTTCCAATATAAATAAATAGTTCACTATCATTTTCTACCTCATCAACCCTTAAGCTTAAGCAACTTCTGTGTACTTTCAATGTATAATTACTGAACTCTTCCTTGTGTTTGATTAAAAGTTCTAATAATTTTTCTATGGTTTTTTGCATATAAGGCAGTCGGTTTTAGTCTTGTGTAATATGGCTTATCTTTATTCTTTGGTTTTACTTTCCAAGTATTTTTCCCTTTTAGCAACTATAGCTGCATGTTCCTCTGGAAAATATTTTTCTCTAGCTGGAATTACTGCACTTGCATAGAAAGCTGAAAATAGTTCAGGGGTAAAAGGTTTACCAACTTTCTTATTAGAAATACTCCAGAATTTAGTCTGCATTTCTTTAACTAATTCTTGGAATACCTTAAATGGAAAGTCCATACCTTTATTAACCCTTGCAATATGGATTAATTCTAGCCTATCTAGAAATTCTTTACCTAATGCCCTTATAAACTCTTCCCTATTAAATTCATAATTCTCTAGATCAAGTTTAAATTCTTTAATGTAATCCTTGGTTTTCATAGTCTTAAATTATTTGAAATAAATAACCGTATTCAGTGTCCTCAAAGTAAGATATAAACTTTGTGTTTTCAAATCTTATCTTTTCTTTCTCTTCATTGGATATATTTTTCTTAAACCCAGTTACAAATAACCTATCAGTACCATTATCATTTATAATAAATTTAACTCTATTGAATTTGTTTTCTTGCATAAAGTATCCTGAACAACCATAGTCGGGTCCATATACACCAGAATTTCCTAATTTGTAAAACCAATCATATACTAGATAGTTTAAGGATATTTCTATATCCATTCTACCACTAAGAGTGATACCAAATATAATGTTTGCCTTATCTAAGGTTAGCGTTTTGACTTTTTCTGAATACATTGGAAGTAATTTGTTATTTCGTTCAACCTGTCAGTGATTAGTGCATATACAAACAACTTTATTGGTCTATGAAAGTATTCTCTGATATTCTTTTCATTGATATACATATCATAGATTACAAAAAACTTCTTTTGTTTGCTATGTTTTAATGATCTTTGAGTAAGATAGGTGACTATGCACCTTTTATGTAACTCTAGTAATTCTTTATTTGCTTTAAGAATCACTTTCTTTGATAATCCCAAATACATAATCTCTCATACTACTTTAAATTGGTTAGTAATAAAGTAAGGGGAATTTAAATTCCCCTTACCCAGCTTTAGGCTATGAGAGAGATTATGCAGACTTTACGTTTGCCTTTTTGAATTTGAGATATTCTTTTTCCTTTGCCTTGAACTCCTTGGATTGTTTATCTTCAATTCGAAGCATTTCCAATTCCAATCGATTGAGTTGATTTCTTACTTGCTGACGGTGTTTCTTTCTTGAAAGAGTATCCTGGCAATCTGCAGGGTAAATATATTTTACTTCTCGTTTGGTAATTACCTCTTCTACCAAATTTACCTCTGCTTGTTTCTTAACTTTCTTGACTACCTTTTCTTTTGCAGTTTCAGGTTTCTGAACCTTCTTAACTTTGATAGTCTTGGTCTCTTTGGCCTCTTCTTTAGGTTGAACATTAACCTTAGCTTCGTTTTCGATCTTTACTTCCTGGAAGTTCTGTTCGTTTTGTTTTTGGGTTTTCATAATATAAAAGGTTTTAAAGTGATTAATTAATTATTATTTGTTTTTATTTCTTAATGCAAATATAAATTAAAAAATATCTATTTGCAAATTTTTTCTTTTAAATCTTCGGGGAGTATTGACTTGATAGTTTCTAAGTGTTCCTCTGGTGTGAATTGGTGTATCTTAAATTCCCCATCTTCATTAGTTTCATATGTTGGAAATATATCTGGAGCAAGTTTTCTCATAATTCTTGTTGCTACAATAGATTGGATACCATGTATCTCATGTCTAACTTCATTTGCTTCATCTGGGTGAGTAAATCCAGCTTCTATAAATTCATTCCAAAGCTGTTGGGTAATAACCAATAATTTAAGTTCTTTATTCATTTCTTAAAGCTTTTAATGTTTTTCTAAAGGTTTTCATATACCAACATTTTCCATTGCATTCTTCTTCTCCAGCCCCACAGATAACTGGTTTAGATGATAACCCATATTCATGTTGTCTCTTTTCTTGTATATGCCAATAAGGGCAACACTTTTTATGAGCTTCTAGAGCTTCTTTTTTACTATAAAGAATATCCTTAGCTTTCATAATCTTTTAATTCTTTGATAGCTTTATATATCTTATTAGCATAATCCTTTCCTGCTCCTGGATTATGTAATTTTATAGCCTTATCAATATCCCTTTTTGGATTATAATGATTCTGAACAATAGCAAACATTTCTAGAGATTTATCAACAGAGAATCGATCATCCAATGTATAGTTTTTTTTGGACAATCGATTTACTTCTTGTACATATATTGGTGTAATCTGCAAAATCCCACCATCATTATGTTTTCCAATAGCTTTTGAATTACCTCCAGATTCTACTTGAATTAGGGCCTTTAAGAATAAATTCCATTCATGCGATTGTAGCTGGGTTTGGAAACTCTCCCAATAATCAGTCTTAGTATTAACTGGGTTTCCTATGGAACTTACACCCAATAAGAAAACTAAAGTGAATACCATTGTGATTAACTTTTTCATGATCTTTTAGTTTTGATTATCAAATAACCCATTTGAGGGTAAAAGGTTTAAACACCCCTTTATAGCATCATAGTTATTTTCATTTCCCATTATCCTGTCTGATATAAGTAGTATCAATTCTCTTAATTTATCACAACCTATGAAAAATTGATCTACTTGGTTATCATCTAAAGCTCCAACATCTCTACTCAATCTACTACAAGCGATTTCAGCTTTCTTAAGAGTATCAATAATTCTATTAAAGCGATATTTAGTATCATGTTTTAAATCTAAACCTTTACTTCTCATGGGTTTTATATTCTCTTGCATTAATACATAGAGAACATCTGCCAATTGAAATATAAGTTTAGTTAGAGCCTCTTCTCTTTTAGAGAATTGTATAGTTTGAATCTTATCTACCCTCTGCTCCATAATAATCTATTAAGTCACTATAATCCAAATCCATTTTTTCAATTAATTCTTCATGAGACATCCCATTGATCTTTTGAACATCTGGAATTTTAACCTTTCCTTTAAAACCCCTATAATCCCTATAAGTTACAGTGTTAGTTTCATAGTCTAAGGATTTTACTGCACTGGCTGGTTTACTTAAATCTGCATTTTTCCATTTATTACCAACCTTAGTATGGGTTTCCTCTTCATTTAGAAGTAAGAATGTAGCTATAACTATAGTTAATCCAATAATTACTTTGGTAACCCTATTAACTACATAATCCATGGCTTCTTTTTTACTCGGGCCAAAAATATTATCATCCATTGACTACCCTCCTATAGTTATAAATTCCTTTGATATTCTTATCAAAATATTTACCCAATGAATCAGCTTGAGTAATACCATCAATTACTTCTGTTGGTACATCATAATATTCATAAGTAGCCCCATTGTTAAAAGTAACAGTTAATAACTTTTTACTCTTAATATAACTCATCTTAAGTATTCTAGATGACTTCTTCCCCTTTGTCAATAAATTCTGTGAACTTTCCATAAGTCTCTCGGATTTTAAGTTTTCTAACAAAGTTTCCCTGTAAATCTTCCTCTATTTCAAAAAAGATATTCCAAAGTTCATTAACTGAAGGTTGAGAAGCTATTAATAAATCCTCTTCCATTATATAAAGAGTGCTTCTCAAAGTATTGAACCACCTTACATTTTTATAATATATATCTGATAGAACATAAGGTATTTGTTCTCCTTCATTTAATCTATCTTTTGATTCAAGGAATATTTGTTTCCACCTATTTCCAGCTTTTGGAATATCTGCAAGAGTTCCACCCAATTCTAGAATAGTTTTAGCATATTCCCCTGGATTTTCCTCATTTTCCTTTTGAACTTCCTCTATTGCCTGGATATTGATATCTAAAATCAATTTTAGAATAGCAACTGAACTTAAGTTAGTTCTTAACAGTGGTTTGATTTGCCCTTTCATCTTTTATTTTTATTTATAATGCAAACATATTAAAATAAAATTTAAATGCAACAAGTGTTAAATTACTGGTTTATGCTGTATACAAAAAGACCAGAGATTTGTTGTCTCTGGTCTAAAGGAAAGAGTTCACCTAAAAAATAAAACCCCATAAACCTAACTAAATCACAGATTCTCTTTCCTTTTCTTTTTCTTCATCCTTCTATATATGATTACCGAGTTCGGTTTTGTTGGTCTTTTATGTTTTAACTTAGCTTCTTCTGCTCTTCTAGCCATTTCTATCCTAGCTTTTTCTTTTAAGATTTCCCTTGTCTTAGAGAGTCTTTCTATTGCCCTTTGAGAAGCTATTTCTGGTCTTACCCCAGCTCTGAGGATTAACCTCATTTTATTTCTATATCTCTTTTTAAAGAGTTTTGACATTGGTTGACCATCCACATCTGGATAATCATATTCCAATGGTTTGCCCTTTACCTTAGTAACGTTTGGGTGTAAATTCCTTGGTTTTCTTAAAGCTTCTGCAGCTCTTACTCCCAACCTGGTTTTTTGATGAAGCTTTTTAATGATAGGTCCATGAACTGGATCATCATAGTAATTGATATCTGGGTTAAGATTATTCTCCCTATAATATCTCACTAACTCTAATCTAGCCTCAGCTTCATCCTTTACTATTTGATCATAGTTAGATTCCCAAGGAGAAGGCTTATGTTCTTTTTCTTTCTTCTTTCTTGGTGCCATATTAAATTAATTTTTAATCAATCTAAGATAGTTTAGTTAAACTGTTCTTGGTTTTAGTTTCCTGTATTTCTAAGATTTGAATGTTTTCCTCTTTGAGGTATGATATCAGTTTCAGGTGACTCTTTACATCTTCAACACTAACATTAGTGTATAATCTTTTCCACTTGATTCCAGAGTTTTCTTCTAAAAAAGTAACTGATATTATATTTCCATCTACTAGCTTAGCTATTCGCTTGAAAGAATGGGTAATTTTTGCTCTTACAAATTGAATATCCTTCTTTAAAGAATTTCTTTTACCAGGGGAGGTATTTCTATTGAATTGATCTGCAAGAAATTCTAATCTCTTTAGACAATCCCATATACTTATGGTGATTTGTTTTATTCTATTTTGCTCCATGGTGGTCTAGATATTGGTTTATCCTTTTGTAATTCTTCTCTAAGTTTTTCTTCAACTTGAGTAGAGATTTGAATTATATAGTTTGCCATTCCCCTATCTTCTTCCCCCAAATCCTCTTGTTCTAGTAACAAAGAATAAATTTGTATCTGATTGCATATGGCAAGATAGATAATCTCTTTTTCCCCATCCATTTCCCTGATAATTAAATATAAAAATAGGGGACCCCCTATCAGGAATCCCCTTAATTGATGATTTGATTACTATAGAGAGTTTCAGAACTTAGTCTTCATCCTCATCTTCTTCATCATCCTCATCAACTTCTTCTTCTTTAGCTCCCTTACCTTTCTTACCTACACCCGGTACACCAGCTTTAAGAGTTCCATGACCCTTCTTAGATTTTACAGTGTAACCAGCCAGGGTGGTGATAGCCGTAGAAACTACGTTGCCATCCTTATCCTCTGCAACCGTGGTAAGAACTACCCCGAAACCCTTTACAGGCATAGCATACGTCTTAACTACACCCTTAGTGGTTTCAATTACATCACACTGTTTAGAGTTGGTACGCTGACCCTCCGGGCGATTCTTGATAGCTTCCTTACGGGCTTCTAAACGAGCTTTCTTTTTTTCATCCATTTTTTTAGCATCACCTTTTGCAGCAGGTTCTGCTTTCTTTGCAGCTTTCTTCGTTGCCATAATTGAGTTTTGTTTTATGTTTAATTAAAAAGTGGGTACTTAAGAAAAAAGATTCCACTGGGTAAAAAATGTTAAACCAACCTACTTATGAAAGTCATCTACTTGACCCAGTGGAATCCAACCCAAAAACTAACTTTTGTTGAACTTATGAAGTAATAGAGTTAGCTGATTTTATTTTTTCTTTTTACCAGCTGATTTCTTAGATTCCTTCTTTCCTTTGGGAAGGGTAATGCCCAATTCCTTTGCAATAGCTTTCCGGAACTTCTCTACATCATCTTCCTCATAGTCATCTGGATCAGTATCGAGATCATTGTCATCGCATACATCTTCCAGTTCCTCGAAGTCCATACCGGCCAAATCCTCACCAGTAATTTCTACTTCTTCTTTTTCATCACTTTCTTCCTCTTCCTCCTCATCCTCGGACTCTTCCTCATCTTCATCTGTATCGTCATCGTCGTCAGAATCCTCTTCTTCAGTTTCTTCTTCCTCTTCGTCTTCTTCTGCCTCCTCAGCTTCACCAAAGATATCCTCTACCTGTTCTTTAGTCAAGGTAACAGGGGCCATGGTAATTTCTACTGAACCATCATCATAGGTTACAAATACCAGACCATTAATCTCTTTACGAGAAACTTCTTCTTTTTTCACTTCTTTTTTCTTACGTGCCATAATTTTAAAATTAAAGGGTTTGAATTGTTAGATTATAGTGTTACTATTCTTTTTTCTGTATAGAAAGGAAAACCCAGCTTTTTAGTTATCTCTTTAGATTCAAAGTTTTCCTTACCTATCTCAATAGATAGTTTTAGAAAATCATCTGAAGATAAAATCTCTGTGGGGGTTATAGTTGATTCCCCTTTTGGTTTACCAGTGGATGCTATATAAATGGTTTCTTCTATGGCATATTGTTTACCATTATCCCACAGGCTATTTTTTCCTTCGTTTTTTCTTATCTCCATTGTTTTCTAGAAGTTTAGTGAACTTAATATCAACCTTAGTATATCCTTCTACCCCTATATAATTGATAGCTTCATATATATTTTGATATCCCTGGTTAATAATAGAAATATCTCTTCCAAAAGGTTTAGGATATATGTACCTCTTACCGTTTATTTTTCTATTGGAGATAATATAGTTAAATTCAGGTTTCTTTTTATATGAGTCTTCTGGAATAAATCCCCTGAATAGAAATTCTTTTTCTAGATATACTTCTTTGTACTCATACCTCCTAAAATGATTTTCGTATACCAGGTAATTAGAATATCTTTTATAATGGCGTTTTGCCCATTTTAGGGACCTTTCTAGAGATTTTTTAGTTATACCCTTATATTTTAGTGCTAAGCATTTTATTCCAATCTCTAGATCATTATTCGTAAAGAGAATTTTTTCTTTCTTGGATAGTCTCTTGAACCTTCGATACCCTAAGTTTCTTTTTGTGCTTAACTTTTGGTATAATTCTTGATGTTCCATGATCCCCGAGTTTAGCTTTTACTTCCTGAATTAGGATTTTCTCTTTTTTCTTTTTACCAACTGCTTTAGATGCTATTATTGATCTCCCAGTTATGCTTTTTTCTCTTACCCTTTTATTATACTCATGCTTAAAATACATACTAAAGGGAGTAAATTCTTTATTTTTAACTGGTCTCCACATCCCATCTATATAAACTGTTTTACCTATACTGAAGTTCTTTGCTATTGCATTTCTTCCTTTGATAAAACGTATATGTTTAAGAGCAGTTGGTCCATAGAATAGTTTATATATTTGCTTAGCTTCTTTTCTATTATACCAACCCTGAAGAGCAACTGTTGGTATATAGTTTTTATAACACCATGGGTAATACTTATTGAGATATATCCTATCGTCAAGTCTTTTTGATAACTGGTGAGCTATTTGGAAGTAAATACCATTATAAGGTTTTTTCTTTTTCTTCTTTTTTTCTATCCTTTCAAATGTTCTATCTACTTCTTTTTTCTTAACGCTGCCCGATACCATTGTTGAATTGATTTAGGATTTGCATCAGGAAATTTCTTCATAACTCTCCTTATAATACGGTCTATGCTATAACCTTTAAGAGTTAATTCAAAAGCATAAGATTTCTTAGTTCCTTTCCATAAACCAAGTTCATCTTTTTCTCTTTTGGGTTTCTTTGGTTTTTCCAAACCTTTGACCCTCTTTACTTTTTTTTGATTCTCAACTGTTTCTTCTCCAATGAAACCAAGTCTAAGTTGATAATTCCTCATAGGATCATCTTTTTCATAACCCCTTTCTTCTAAAATCTTATCAACCCAATCATCATATTTATCAATAAGAGAATTATCTGGTTTATTGGGAGACCTAAGAATGAATTGAGATAATTTATTCCAATCTGCTGCACAAGCATCTGGAAATGGCATACCTAATGAAATTGCTCTTCTCTTGCAATCTCTATAAGTCATATTTTCTAAACCACCTGATAGCAAGTTCATTTTCTCTTTACTACCAGTTGTAATTTTTGGACCTCTCTTTTTCTTTACCATGGTATTTTAGTTTTTGGGTTTCTTTTTTATTTATAATGCAAATATAAGAGAATAATTTTTAAAATGCAAATATTTCTATCCAATATTCTTTTGTCTTTCCCTGTTTTCTTTGACTCTTTGATGCAATGGCTTTCTTTTTAGTTTATAAGCCATCTCCAGGTTTTCACAGGTAAAGTCCATGTTATTGATTTCTTTATAATTTATAGCGTTTTGAATTAGTTCTCTGTATCTTTTCCAAAACTTCATAGCTCCAGATATTTCTGCTGTGTTCATAAAGTACTGGGATACTAAGAGACCAAATTCTTCAGCATCAAATCTATCTTCAAAGATATAAATCTTGGTATTGGTTATTTCTTCAATTACTAGTTTCTTCCTTACAATAGGAACAACTGTATAACCATCAGGAAAGATAGTTGATATGAAAGAACAATAATATCTTTTTTCTGGTTTACCATGTCTCCAGAATATATCTACCATTGCTCTTATTTTATAATCTGGTATTCTATGAAGAAAGGATAGGTATACCTTATCCTTCTTTGTACTTCTTCTTTTAAAAGGAGTTGGTGCTTGCAAAATTCTTGGGAGTATTCTATAGTTGTTCCACCTATCAAATTCCATTATTAAAGCATACAGATCTTTGTCCCATTTATCTTCAGACTTCTTTAGCTTACCCATATACTTTATGATCTGATCTCTATTTACTGGTCTTAACAACCAAGAAGAATCCCCTGCGTAAAATAAGGATTCTTCTCTGGATAATCTTTTCATCATAGACCCATAAAGATAATCTTTAAAGACTGAGGCTAATGGGGCTCCGGGTCTTATTAAATCTGGGTGAAGTTCAAAATAATCAGAAAATAATTTGAATAATCTTTCAGCTCTTGCTTTATGTTCTAGAAGCTTGTAATGAGATATCTTTAAGATACTTCCAGCTTCTCTAGATGATAATCCCTGAGAAAGGCTCAGGAATAATAATTGCTGTTCTTGTTCTGTTAAACAATCCCAGGCTTTTTCCTGATTTTCTGTCATATCTTAATATTGCTTTGAGTTTAGAAATTCTTCTGTGGAGCCATCTGGAATTTGTGATATATCTATTTCAGTTCCAGGAGATTCTAAATCATCTTCATCATAGTTATTATAAACTGAATATAGAACATTATCCATGGGTAATTGGATAGTTATTGATCCCTTTCCCGGATATATTGTAACAGTTACCATTTTAGTAACCAAACTTATCTCATCAACTATAGCTCCTATTCCTTCAAATGGATATCCTCTTAGAGTTATATAATCCCCTATTTTAAGGCTTGTGATACTTTCTAGAGAAAATATATTATTTCTCTTAGAGATTTGTTTGTAATATCTTATTTGTTTTCTAGAAACGGTTGCTACTATGGAAAAATCATCAAAGTCTTCTGCATTATCAATTCTTGCCCTTTTCTTCTTCGGGAAAAGGTTTTCCGGAGACTTCATCCAATTTAATATACCTGGTATATTTTTCTTTAGTTTGTTTAGAAAATTCCTATCAAAAGCTTTTTCTGACTTCATCTTTATGAAACCATAGTTAAATAACAATGGTACTTCATCATAGTAGTTTTTTCCCTCTTTGGTTTTCTTAAGTATTTGAACTGTAGGGATATAAGCTTTGATTCTTTTATACCCCCTACTTGACAGGTCTTCATTTATGTATTTCCAAGTTTTCCTGTCTATTCGACATATACAATATATATAGGGAGTATCTTTCATATTACTTCTTTGGTTTTAAGCTCTTCCTTATTTCTTTGTGAAAAGTAGAATAACTTATATTTTTTATATCAGAAAGCATGAATATATGGAAAACTTGATTCTTGTCCATTTGAATAGCCATTCTTGGTTTCTCAAGCTTATCCAACTGGTTGAGTATAATCTCTGCCGTTTTTTTGTCTACCATAAAGAAGGCTTCATCTTTAGGCATATTATTATACTTCATTATAAGAATAGGAACTTTGTTTGCCCGTTTTGCATCACTACAAGCTTGTTCCCAAAAAGACGTTATCTTGCAAGATTTATTACCAAGTAATAAGTGTTCAAACTTAATTTCTTGATAAGACTTACATTCTACACTTAATGAAAATCTTCTAGAATGTTTAGGATCTGAACAAGTTATATCTGAAGTGATATTATCGGTTTTTTTCCACCTTAATCCTCCAGATGCTGGGACCCTACTAAACTCATACCCTGTCCAATCTTGAAAGAATTTACATATTGATCGTTCAAATCTTGATCCCTTTTGTTTGGAATTTACTTTACCCATGATTCTATGAATTTATAACCAATAGTGATTATTGAAATTCATACTCTGATAAACCATGGTTTTTCTTTACAGTTAGGGTTTTCGCATTAGGGATAGGAAGAGATTCCTGATGAGTGATCAAAAATAACGTTTTATCTTTGTATACTTTTCTTATCAATCCAATAACTACTTCTATATTATCCGAACTCAATGATTCAAATACTTCATCAAGAAAAGCTATATTAACTCCTTTAGCTTCAGTCATAACTTCATTCATAGCAAAAGCCATAGCTAAGTTACATAATTGCTTTTCTCCCCCAGATAGTTCTTCATAAATAACATCTACTCCATCTTTAACTATTAGAGTAACAAAATCTTTTTTAGTAGAGTTTAAATCTACCCTAAACTGTATATTGAACCCAAGTATTTCAGAATATGATTCTAGTACCTGGTTTAAATATCCCAATGATGATTCGAATAAGAAAGCTTTTATACCATTGTTTCCAAATGGGTCAGTATAAGCCCACTTATATAAATCCCTTTCTTCGATTAATTTTTTTAATTGAGCTTCTAAAGCTTTTTTCTTGACCAAAGATTCATCCATCTTAGAGTTATATTTTTTAACTATGGAATCCATATCTATGTTAGTTAATTTTAATTCTCTAAGCTGTTTCTTATATAAACTTATTTCATCTTTGGCTTTTTGTATTCTAGAAGCTAACCTTCTATTTTCATCCCTTTTTGAATATAATAAGCTAAGATTAACATTTAGTTTTTGTATCTCTTGAGTTTTTTCGGTTATAATTCCAAAAGATTCTTTTATTTCTCTCAGTTCTGATAAAGCTGTAGAATATTTTTTAGCTTCTAAGAGTTGGATTACTTGATTGATTAATTCTTTTAGAGAAATTCCAGATACCCCCTTGGCATTTTTCAAGGTTTCATTAGCAAGGTGTATCTTTTCTTTTATTCTAGAAGTTTCACTATCTATAGTTTCAACTTCGTTATCTGTATAGTTAGCCGTCAAATCCCTATACGTCTTTGTAGCCAGTGATTTGGATTCTTTCAATGAAGATCTTTTCTGGTTATATATTTTTTCAGCATTTCTTGCCCTATCCTGTTCTTCTTTATAACTTTCTACTTGAGAATGATATATAGCTATAACAGAATTTAACTTGGATTGAATTATAAATGATTCTTTATCTAATTGAGAATACTTGTCCTGAGCTATTTTCTTAGCTTTAGTTATATAATTCAAAGAGAATATCTCTTCAAATAGATTCTTCTTATCACTACCAGATTCCTGGATTAATCTTTTCATACCCTGTCCAAACATGATGGAATTTATGAACAGATTATAAGACATCCCCAGGTTTTTATCTATAAGCGCCTGTATCTGAACCTTGGTTTTATCTTTTACTGGTTCAGCATCTATGAGATATATAAGGCGATTGTTACCTTTTGCTCCCTCTACTTCTCCTTTATATTCTAAACAACGAATAATCTTATGAATCTTACCATCTCCTGGTTTGAAATATAGTTCAACCTTAGTACCCCTATAATCTTTAGTTCTAAACTTTTTCCAGGTATTCACATCAGAAATACCCTTTAAGTTTTTACCATATAAAGCCCATACAATTGCTGATAAGAAATTACTTTTTCCATATCCATTTGGACCCCTTACTATGGTTATCTTTTGGGTATTTAAAGGCATTTCTAGAGAAGTTATGCTACAAAACCCCTCTATATATATTTTATTAAATTCAATCATCTTCTACCTCCTTTATTATATCAATCAGTAAAGATTTCTTTTTGGGATCTTTTATACCTTTCTTTCTAAGATATCTGCTTACTAATCTTTTCTTTGAAAGGTTTCTAGTTATCTTATTAGTGGTATTATCCAATTCCTCTACTTGTTTTGATATCAAAGTATAGTAATTGCCATCACCCTTGATATCTTCTTCTTTTTCTACATCTATGAATCTGGGAAATTCCTCGAAAGGAATAAACTTCATAGACATATCAGAATATAATTCCCAGTATCCAAAGTCACAATCCTTATCAGTTCTTCTTTGTTGATAGGGTGCTCCCACCATGTACACCTTCTTTGATAATCTTTGTGGTTTATGGATATGACCTATCAATACTAAACCAAATCTTGAAACTATATTTACATTTAGATTTTCTACAGAACCAACTTCCATACCATCAGTATCCTTTGCTCCTGGATAATCTGTATGTAGTAATAGAATATGTTTACTCCTATCTCCACCTACTAATTCTAACCCTTTAATATAATCATTCAACCCAATATTATGATCTATATAGGGTACCCCATAAATATATAAATTTCCAATATGAACTCTTTTGAAATCTAAACAGTTTATCCATCTAAAAGACTTAGAGAAAGTATTATCCCATGATATAATTGGTTTTCCTATAGAATTAGTATTACAAGATGCATGATTCCCTGATATGGTATACATTACCCAGTCTTTATTATCTAATTCCATAAATTTATCCATTATAATGGAAAATAATTCATTAGATATTACTTCTGGTTTATGAAATAGGTCCCCTAAATGTATAGCTGGTATTTGATACTCCATACACTTATCTGATATTATATCAAGTATCGATAAAGCTGTATCTAATCTAGTTTTATGTTTTGGATAATCACAAATATGTAAATCAGAAAATACTATAGCTCTTAAAGCTTTTTTATTAGACAATCTACCATCTATACTAGCTTGTTTCATATTTTCTTTATAAGTTCCCCAGTATAGATTTGATACATGATTATTTGTTCTATTGTTATCTTTATGACATACAATGGGATAATTATGGGGATTTGGAATATATGCTTCTGCTACTAACCTGTGTATATAAGCCCTTCTTAATAAACCCAATTTACGTATCTTCAATACTATTTGTTGATACCCATTTGATCTAGTATAACTCTGATTTACTCTATAACTATCAGTCAATTCTCCAGTTTTGTTATATCTACTGTATAACAAACCTTCCCTGGAAATATGATAACCAGGGAAGTCTTTTATATTATCTTTCATTTATATACCAAGGAAATTTTTAACTATGGTGGTTCTTCTACTAAAATCTAATTCATCCAATATTAAAACCTCTATTTTTTTACCATTCATTGGTAGAATTATAGTTCCAGTTTTCTCTCCAACCACCCAAGTTTTTACATTACTTGGTCTGAAACTAAACATACCCAATATACCAAAGATTAGTTGAGATATCTGGAATTGGTAATAACCATTGAGTACCCTCTTATTATTATCCTCTATTTCCCATTCATTGAGAAATTTTACTGTAAATGGTATAAATATAAGATGAGTACATTCTCTTTCTAATAGAGTTTCACAAGTAGTGATAAAATGTTCTATATCACAACTTTTGATATGTATGGATAGCTTATTTATTAAATAAGCTATAGAATCAATATATGATCTATCAGTTACAAAATTATATAGTTTTGCTAATTGCTTATGTCTCAAGTTTAATACTTGATGATCCTGTTCATATATTAATTTTGGATCTTTAGTTATCATATCTGCATGTTTCTCATTCTTTGTTTGTGGTACTAAATCAGAATAAGAACCAGATACAAATGGTATATCATATTCTTGTGAAATATATTTAGCTAACGTAGTTTTTCCTACTCCACTACACCCAGTAAGTTGGATTTTAATAGGCCTTTTTCCCATGCTTTTAATTTTTTAAATGGTTCCATATACTCATCAGTTAAGAATGACATAAGTTGTTGTTTCTTAAATATCTCTCTTAACTTATCAACATATATACTCTTCCTCTTTTGTTTTAATAATGGTAGCTTTTTTATGGGGTATCTAGAGAGTGCAACTTTAATATCTATTAATTCCTTATTACGTTCATAAAGAAGTTCTAGACCATCATGATCTATGCCCTTAAAAGTATTCTTTTTATTAGATAAGAAGTTTTCTATAGATTTAAACTCATCTAAAAATTGTCTTATCTTTACTGGGCCCATCCCCCTATACCCTGGAATATCATCTGATTTATCCCCAAGTAAACAAAGATAGTCTACACATTCATCAGCAGTGTAGTCCATATAATCACTACAAGTTTGATAGTGTATCATTGAATCTTTGAATGGATTATAAATCTTTACTCTCTTATCAAGGAGTTGACAGAAATCTTTATCGGATGATACAATGATTACTTTTCCTGGGTAAGTTAAAGTTAGGTATCCAATATAATCATCAGCTTCATGTCCTAACCCAACTCCATCCCAAATAACTGGAACATTTAATAACTTTAACATTCTTTTGACCAACCTAAGTTGTCTGTTAAAGTCATCATAATCCATGTTTATCTTATTCTCTTTTCTATGTTTTTTATAATCTTTTAACAGTTCTACTCTAAAGTTAGATTCCTTAGATTCTTTGGTATCAAAAGTTACAATCACATATGAAGTTCCAAATCTTACCACATAACTTTGAAGTAATCTCATGAAACCATAAATAAGCCCCGTTGGTTTTCCATTAGGGGCTTTTAAGTTCTTAAACTTCTGATAAGCTCTATGTGCTAAGTTAGAACCATCTATTAATAATAAGGTTCTTAAAGAACTATTCGTCTTCTTCCTCTTCCGCTTCTTCAAATGATTCATATTCTACATCCCCGTCTATTGGGTAAAAGTTTTCAGTTAAACGACTAAGTTGCTTTTTAGTTTGACCAATAGTATTGATCTCGGCTGCTCTTAAAAGTTTTCTCCTAAGAGTTTCATCTTCTTCTAAAAGCTTTTGAAATTTTTCTTCCCCTCTACAGAGTTGCTTATCTTTATATTTATAAACCCCACCACTTGATTTTTCAATGATATCATTTTCTACAAATACATCCTCTAATCCAAAATACCTATCAAATCCTACTTCATGAAATTTAGGGTTAAAATATACGGGTACCTTAGATATGGTGGGTCTTGGAGGAGCTACCTTATTTTTAATAAGTCGTATAGTAACTAACTTACCAGCCTTGCGTTCTTTACCTTTAGATTTAACTGTTATACTTCTACCAGCATAAAAAGCTGCTCTAATTGAAGAATAGAATTTAAGAGCTGCTCCTCCAGTAGTTGTATTATGTACTACAACCCCCTGCTTAACTGACCCAGCTAAGAAATTATGATTATCTGGGATAGTAATATCATATTTCCTTCTTTTATAAGACCTTTTAAATTTTCTATTATTAGTATCACAACCTTGAGTAATACTTATTATAGCTACTGGAGTTGGTAAATAATATTCTTGACAGTGTAAGTCAAAATCTTCATATAATCCCTGATAAGTATCTAGGAGTTTATACTGCATCTCAGGTATAATATACTTAGATATCCTCCTCATCAATTCTATAGTTCCTTCAGGAGTAAATTTTATACCAGAAGCTATTGAATTTGTAGTACCTGGATAATAATTCATAAGACCATTCCGGGTGAAATACTCAGATAAAGATTTTAAATTCACTCTATTAGGAGATATACTTATACCACAGGTAGTATTATTATATCTATGACCATCATCCATATACCATATAGCTAGGGTTAAGTCAGAGATAGTTTCTCGTAATATCCTTAAAGGGTCTCTTTGTCCCCTACCTTTTTTATCTATGTATACTAATTGTCTAAGTAATTCTAATTCATGGTATCCCTGTGTAGTTATAGCTTTATGAGTATTTATAAACTTCATGGGAAAATACTTACTTATCTTATCTACTTTCCAATATAAATACTCAGGCTGTTTGTTATTACTCAAGGAAAGTCGGGTAACTCGTTTACCATGTTTAGAATATAAACTACCATCACCTATGACAATACCCATGATAAAATCCCAGAGTGTACCATTTAAAACCCTTCTGGTTTTGGTTATAAGATTATCTTCTATAGTAATATCCTTAGCTTTTTTCCAACCCTTATCAGTTAAACAATGGTGAGTACCTGTACAAGTAAACCCATTAAAACCATTTGTAGTTTCTGGTCCCTCGGTTTTAAACTGATACCAATCTTTAGTTTCCTCTTTTACTACCCACCCCACTATAGGTTTTGGTTCAAATTTTTGTAATTTCTCATTATAACTCCATACCTCTTTAGATACCTTGTTCTTGATAATTTCCCCTATCTTCATAGAGGTACCATCTACAAAAGGTATTATGGTATCATAATGTAAACATGTATTATCTTTACCAAAACCAACATTTAAAGCAGTTCTTAATTGATTGATATAGATTTGAGTTATACCCAACTTATAGAATAACTCACTTCTGATACGGAAGAATTTATATAAAGCTTTTGCTCTACCACCCATCTCACTCTTTCCATCTACCATCTTAGAATCAATATTATCTGCACAGTCCATAGCAGCAATTGAATCCACTACAAGTAAGATAGGTTCATTATGGGTTAATTGAGATCTCCAATATATAGCTACATCTGCCAAAGCATCAGCTATATTTTCAATACGAGTATCACGTATAACAGTTACCCCATTAGGATCAACTCCATTCTCTTTAGCCCATGAATTCATCCAAGCTTGTTCAGCATCTACCCATATAACATGACCACCAAGTTGTTGAGTAGTATACGCAAAGTTATATGCAATTAGAGATTTACCAGATGATTCTTCACCAGCTACTTCTAATATCTTTCCAAAAGGAATACCCCCACCAAATGTATAATTGAGCATAAAGAATGTAGATGGTAACCATAATCCAGATTCTTTGGTATCAGAAGCTGATACTATCATATCACCATATCTTTTGCTCAGCTCATTAGCCGTTGGCACTTTCAGACCCACCTTCTTCTTTGCCATGTTCTTCTTTTTGTTTTTTGATTATTCTATCTTTTAATACCTTGCTTATTGAATTTGTAAACAATTCAACAATTGCACTTCTTATTGAAGCTGGTAAATCACTTGCTTTGTGAGCAATATCAACAAAGTGATCCTTTAGTGGTACCAGGTTAAATTCTCCCCTATCTATTAACGTGTCCCATGGAGTTCTTATATATCTACAACCCTCTTTTGGAGCTGGTCTAGAATTATATCTTTCTATATAATCATTGATATAGAAATCAAATTCTTCACTCTGGATAATCTCCATAAATGATTTTTCATCATGAGTTTGAGTCTCTACTTTGGGAGTTATTGGTTTAACCTTCTTTTCCCCTATAATTGTTGCCATACTGTTTTTACAATTAAAAAGCCAGAGCAGTAACTAATACCACCCTGGCTAAGTTTAGTTAAGATGGTATCAACTTATTAGATATCACCCTTGTATTTTGATTTTTTATTTCTTAATTTTTTACGTGGGTTTTCTTCCTCTTCATCTTCGTCATCATCAAATGAATTACCTAAGAACTCATTTAATAATTCCTCTAATTGATCGTAGGTTTTCATTTGACCTCGGATAATTTCCTCTAAATCCATTTCCTTTCTATACTTTGGGTCTAGAGGTTTTCTCCCTGGACAAGGATTTACAGTATAAGTAGTATCCATCAAACCCTCACCAGCTCTGGTAATTTTAATATCATAACCTTCTTCTGGGTCAGTCATATCCCCCCAGTCATCTTCATCAAGATATAAATCTGTTATACCCTGATATACTGATCTTGGGATTAAAATTGGTTTACAAATACGATCTGGATCAACTTCTTTTCCTTTCTCATCTTTGTAACAAGTACCTCCTACTATATACCTTCTACGTGGAACTAATCTCTTTGCAAGTTCCTGATCATCTTCATCATCAGAACCTTTTAACTCTTGATACTTTTCCATAAATGGACAAGGCTCATCAAAAGTAGCTGGAGAAATTATACCACCCTTTTCTTTATTTAAATAAAATTGGATAATCTCTAAACCAAGTTCTTTATCTTCTCCTTGGTCCATTAATCGTACTCTTAAAGTACCTTTCTTAGGATATATAATACCCCCACCTCCATTACTACGTTCTTCAAGTTTCTTTTTTCTTTGAAGCATTCTCTCCCTAGTACTTAATACTTTATTGGGAGTTTCATCTTCAAAAACTCTTTTTTTCTTCTTCTTTACAACTTTTACCATGATATGTTATTGATTATTAGGTTCAACATATATAACCTCATTCAATGATAAAATAGTAAAAGTATGATCCTTAAACGCTCTAGCTATTTCTTCATTGGTAAAGGTGGGTTCTAACTCTTTTCCAGCATATAATCCATAAGTAATAATATCCCCTGTATTAATCATACGTTTATAGGTGATATATTCATCAGTGATTGGTCCAAATCCAACCACTACCCCCTTACGTGGTACTCCCTCTTTTACAGTATCTGGTACATATAAACCACTAGAAGTTTTCCTATCTGATTCCTTAGGTGAAACAATTACAACCCGATTTTCAGTAGGTGATCCAACTAATGATACAGAGATTTTCTCAGCTACTTGTTTTGAAGGTAAATTGAGTTTTAAATCCATAACTTTAATTATTAAGATTGTTTTCTAATATTTGCTGATAGAGTTTGAATGATTCTTTCTCTTGATTCATAAGCTCTACATATACTTATTAACTTATTAGCTTTATGAACTGCTTTTAAATATCTCTCTTCTATTGAAAGATATTTAGGGTTTACCATTGCTTTATGATTTGCAGTATCATTATTTAATCTATTATCCGATTCTTTATAGAATAACCAAGCTTTGCTATAAGCAATGTTTTTTTCCCTTTCTAGAGTATCTCTTTTCTTAATTAAGTTATCTCTTAGTAAACATAAAAAAGCATAACTAGAAGGGATATTTTTAAGCTGGGAATTAATTATATTTTCATCTATAGAAAGTTCCTTGGTTATATTTATGGTAACTAACTTTCCCTTATATTTGACTGAGATAACGTCATCTCTTATTTCGCTTATCTTTTTCTCCATGATTCATCAAAATAAGATTTGAATTCCTTTGGATATTCTTTGATTGGTATATCAATTACTTTATTATGTTCAGCATAATATTCATCTTCATCAAAATCTTCTAACAACATTTTATTATAATCATAACCTGGGACATAAGGTAATTCTTCTGCCATAGTTCTACCTACGGTAAAGTCCATATCCATACTTACGTCATTTATTTCAAACCCAAAATATTTTTTAGTGGATGGGTTACGACATATATCCCAAACTTTATAGATGGTATCTGGAGTAATATATTTTGGTTCTATGAATTGATATACAGAGTCATGTACTGTATTTACTTCCTTCATAGGTGGGAGTTCCCCTTTCCTAACCTTTTCCCATACTATAATAGAAGCAAATAATGCCATATCTGATGCTGCACTTTGGACTGGTGCATTGGTTGCTTGTCTCAATGCTTCTAAATATTCCCCATATTTATCTGAGTATACATTTGGACATCTTCTCCTTCTACCAAATAAAGAAACACAATATCCATGTTTTTCCATGAACTTATGTTGTTTATCTATGAACCCTCTTATTTTGGGAAAAGTTTGAAAAAATTCATCAAGAAATTGTTGAGCTTCTTCTTGTGAGGTCTCGAGAGTTTTAGATAGATTCATGGCGGTCTGTTCGTAACAATTTTTTACTACCATAACTCTACCTTTTCTCCTAATTATTATATTTGTTTTTGGTACCTGGACACAATATACTGTATGTAATCCATTTACTTTATGAAAATCCCATTTCACATAAGTTTCATTATGAGATTTCAATCTCCAGTGTAATCTATATAATTTATTTACTTTACTTATAGTTATTCTTTTGTTGTTTAATATACCAAATAACTGCATGATATTTGCAGTTATTTCAGACTTTGTACTGAATTTAACTATGGATTGATGGGTTTTTTTAGTTATAGTTCCATCCCAATGTTTAGCTTCATCCAGGTAGATTTCTCCATTTAAATCATATATAGCTTGTATATTCAAATCTTTTGAGAGAGTTAGATATTTCTCTACTTGATTTTCAAATTTTGTTCCCCTGGTTTTTACGTGAAAAGTTGTATATCGCTTTGTTTTCCTTTTTTTATAAATAAGATTATTATTTTTTAAGAATACTTCTAACCGTTCAATTTTTCTATCTTTTTTAAAACAAAATCTAAATACATGAGGTCTAAAGAAGTTACCATCAGAAGCTACTATAGCAATAAATCTGGTTATATTATCATCTATGAAATTATTTTTATATTTACCAGCACTGGGAGAGTATCCTTTCACCCCCCGTAAATCCTTTATAAATACTTCTTTATAATTTTTACTCCTTTTAGTAGATTTTATTAATAATCTATGATTATCCGTAGCACATATGTTAGTACATTTACTTTCATGTAAATATAATTTTTGATTTTTATGCTCTATATATTTAGTGGGTTTTATAAAATCAATTTCATTGGTGTTTTGATCATATTGAGCTACCTTTAAACCTCTTTCCAATAAATCAAATCTTTGCCAACCCTTTTCAGTTAATATTTCAGTATCCCCTGAAAAACATACCCCGAAGTTGATAGTTTTAGCTTGTTTTCTTCTCTTTTTCCACAAAGGATATAATTCGTGTTGTTCATCCTCATATATCTTGATTATCTTATCATAATCTTCGTGGTACTTCTTACAAGCAGATGCTAAGTGAATATCCTTACCAGTTCTAAACCATTCCAACATAGTTTCTTCATTAGCTAAATGAGCTAATATTCGAAGCTCTGCTTGAGAATAGTCATAAGTTAAGAATAATTTCCCAGAAGGTGGTATAAATTGTTTCTTTATATCTGGGTTAACCATTACCTTTGGAATATTCTGTCCATTTGGATTTCTTGAAGATAAACGGCCAGAAGTAGTTCCCGAGATTAAGAAGGTGGGGTGTACTTTGTTATCACTTTGTACCAACTCTCTTAACCCAACTATATAGGTTGAATTCATCTTATCCAGACCTCTTAAATCTAATAATGATTTAATGAATCCAGTTTTATCTTGATCTGATATCTTTATCAAGGTATCTTCAGAAGTACTGGGGTTATTAGTTGGTTTATTTTTTTTATCTTTTGTATATTCTACAATTGGGAATTTGAAACCCTTTGAGGATAGATACAACAAATCAACCATTTGTTTGGTTGAATTAAAGTTCACTGGTTCAATAAGTTTCTTTTCATCATTAGTCTTATATTCCCCAGCTAAAATCCTTGATATCTTATCTTCCCTGTTTTTTATGCTTTTTGCTTTTTTGGGATCACCAGAGAGTTCCTCTATTTCTTGGGTTAGTTTATCTATATAAACTTGTTTTCTTTGCTCTAGACTATATTTTTGATATCGTTTTATTTGCCTTACACTTCTTAATTTATCATTAGTTTCCTGAATAAGTTTTGAATACTTATCTTGTAGGAAATCATTAAATGATAAATCTATAGGTAAACCATTAGTTTCTGCATCCTGTAATACCTTACTAGCTGGCATGATAAGATTTCTATATAGATTGTAGAAACCCTTATCTATCAACTTCTTCTCCAAAAATAAAGCTAATCGTAAGGTAAAGTCAGTATCCATACAACCATACCTGGCTAGTGGTTCCAATGGTTTCTTATCCCATGGTATGGTTTCAAACTTATCATATTTTTCATAGTCTGCAAACTCTGGTAAATACTTAGCTACCATGGGTTTCAAACCATGTGGTTTTTCTTCATTTAACAAATATTTAGCTAACATAGTATCTATTACAGTTCCCCTTACATAAATACCATATTTAACAAATATCTGATTATCAAACTTGAAGTTTTGAGCTACCTTTACTATATTGGGATTCTCTACTACCCTCCTACCAAAATACTGTAACCATTTTAACCATGGTATTTCCTTTACTGATTCATCAAAATGTTGTAAAGGAATAGAACAACCAGAACCAACTTGAAATGATACTGATAAGATAGTGGGTTTAAAAGTGTCCTTATATATCCCCTCTGCATTAGTTTCAAAGTCGACAGAAGCATACCCCGTATTGAGACATGCTTCTACCAATTGTTTTAGTTCTTTAAAACTTCTTATGATTTTGTATCTTGTAAACATTCTTCAGCTATTTGTATTGATGATTGGGAGTTTCTTGGTGAAAGGTCATTTGAACAGAGTAATATTCGTTGTTTACATAATGGACAATTAGCTTCATATCTTCCAAAAATGAAATTATATGCAACTTCTGTTCTTTCAAATTCTATTAGTGAATTACAATTACCACACCGTTTAATATAAACTTTGTCTTCACCTTTTTCAAGAATCCTCATAGCTATAGATTTAAATTGGTCGGGATGAAAGGATTCGAACCTTCGACCCCCTGCTCCCAAAGCAGGTACACTAACCGGACTGTGCTACATCCCGAAAAGTACCAGGAACGGGAATCGAACCCGTACAACCTCAATGGTTAAGGGATTTTCTTACCACTATAACTTTCGTTACCTATAAAAATAGTTTGTGGTCTGGACTTTCTCTTCACCGTAGATAAAAATCCTTAGGTGTACTGTGTAAAGTCTCTGCACCTTCCTATATTTAGGCTTGGCTCAGGATTACCATCAACATTACTTGGAAGGCTTCCCTGAATTTACAGTATTCTACTTTTTAAGTTTCCTTAAAAGCACTCAAATTTTTAATCTTATATCTTACTGGAATAACCTTTTTTACTTTGATAGGATTAATTTCCCCCAGTTGAATTAGTTTGCCATATTTTCCCGAACAAACCCTGGAACAAAAATAACCGGTACCTCTTCTATTACCTCTTTTAGTTCTAGTAAAAGTTTTACCACATAACCTACATTTTATAGTAATAGGCTGGATTCTATATACATCTAGTTTACAATGTATACTTCTTACTAAAACTCTTAAGTTGGTAATTTTGTTATTCCTATAATTACCATCTATATGATCTATGGTTTCATTGAGTTTAAGTTTTCTACCTAAATGAATTTCCATTAGATATTTAGCATAGGAGATACTGGTTGTCTTTCCAGTAGTTTTTTCCACTAAAACCAATCTCAACCTATGGTTATTATCATAAGGACCATATATATAGTAATTATCAAACATAAAACTAAAAGTTAAAGTCCCTCGTGTCTACCTATTCCACCATCCTGGCATAATTGTGGGCCTTACAGGGCTTGAACCTGTGACCTTTGGATTATGAGTCCACTGCTCTAACCAACTGAGCTAAAGGCCCCTAAATGGGGATTTATAGGTTCCCCTCCCTACCAGCCTACCTGATATATCCTGCAGTGATATTTCAAATAGTTACTATCTCAATGGGTTTCTTACTGATCAAAAATAGGGTTATTCTATTTCTCTATCAAATACTGAGACCGATATATTGGTAGATATTGGGTGATCAATCCAAAAAGTCTAACCCTATTACCAACCCGTTCAGAGTTGGATTTAAAATCCCTTACAAATCTTTAAGAGAAGTTTTTAGTTTTACCCAATCCTTCTGATAAACATGTAAAGAATCTATAGTATGATATAAATACCCTGGATTAACTCCAACTTGAATAGCTATATATTCCATGAGTTTCCAAGCTAAGAATACATCATTCCCAAAATGAACTATGAAATCTGATGATCGTTGGTGATAACAAATATTTAATTGTTTCTCCCCCTTTGCATTAGTCCTAATTAAAAAATCATAGTACATTGAGCAAGGGATTCTTCTAGAACCATCAAGATAATTACTATCTTCTAGCCCATATATTGGAATAATTGCTTTTCTGGTATCTGGGTCATTAATTAGTAATTGGATAACTTCATCCAATGTATTCTCAGATACTGTAGCTATTTTATTATTAATCCTCTCACTATAGGTATAATCAAATTCTTCATTGATATCCAAGAACTGTTCCCATATTTCTTTACGAAGTTTCCAAGCTTCTCCCGGATTTACATTATCTTGTAACCTTTCTTGGAACTCAGCTTCTGCCCAATCTTTAGAATGAGTATGTATGAATAGATTATCTTCATCTGGTAACTTAGTTAAACAATATTGTTCACAAATAAGTTCTTTTGTTATGAAGTCATCTATACCTTCTATACTTTTATTTTGATAGGTCTTGGGTTTTACTTCAGCCCCCATTTCCCATAGGTTTCTGCCAGTTTCTGACATTAACTCATAAGCATTGCTATATATTCTCATCTTTTAAAAATTTAGAGATTACTTCGTTCAATTCTTTTAACTCATCCAAAGACATTTGAGGAAAAGACATAATTTGATGACCATTAGTGGTAACAGATACTTCATATATTAAAGTATTACTATATCTGCAATCAATATCCACTTTAGCTTTAAACTTAGGCCGTTTCATTTTTTTTTGAATTTGCAATATCAAATAGATTTTGATAGAACATCACTGTTTATAGCTTGCAATCTTTAGCTAAAGTTACTGGATATTTAAATATCTCTGGTCTTAGTACTTTCAAAGCTCTCTTGTGAACTTTGTATTTTATTTCATCAGGATTACACTTCAATAGATATTTTAATCTATCCCTTAACTCTGATTTTATTCCAAAGTTTAATATATCTTTGTGAGCATGATACATAAGTAATACTGTATCATCATTAAACATTTGGTTAAAATGGATAGTCAAGGTAAAATCAATATCTTTATATACATATTCCCCTATCCTTTGAAATAATAAAAGATCACATATCAACCTTTTAGTTATTTCAGAAGCTCTCAAGAAAACGCATATATTTGGTTTTGTTTTCCCGGGTCTTCTAGAAAATACCATTGATAATAAACAATTCTTTCCATGACCATGATTGTTTTGGAATTGCAAAGCTAAAGCATACCCTCTAGAGTTTTTATTTTCCTCTGCCAGGATTTCTATTGCAAGGTTATTTAATTCTTCTCTAGAAATATAATTAGCCACTAAAGATTTCCACTTTGAGATAGTATAATTGAAGTGCCTACCAAAATCAAATTTTGAATCTAATTTTGGTTTCTTAATTCCAACTACATAATCATATAGATAAGTAGCTCTCCCCTTACAAACAAAATTCAGATTCTCATCTGCTATTAGGAAAGCTTCATTTATCTTTTCCCAAAAACTTAGAGAATCTGAATACCATTTTATATTATTCCTCCCCATTGGAAAGGTGTTTTATTTCTCGTTTAATATACCAGATAGCTTTCTTCAAATCTTCTATTTGTTTTTCTTTTTTAGAAATTCCATCTTCTGATTTGAGTCCAGCTCTCCAAAGGTATTTAATAGCATTACCTATACAAAAATCATGATGCTCAGCAATATCTATACATTCTATACCTGATGGGTGAGAAGTGTAATGACTTGGGTGATTGATATTATCCTTTTTCATACCTATAAATTTAAATCTACTATGTCATGAAATAGTGGGGTTAAACAAGTATCAAGCTCAAATAATAATGGTGTCATCAAATCCCTCATTTGGGGATGAGCTTTCTTTGAAGTACGTTGTTTTAGAATGGTTCTCCACTCCCTTATATTAGCAGTTACTACTATCTCAGTCTTCAATGAATTAGGTAATACTGATCTAGCATCTTGTGGGGTTAAGCCATCCTCCAATAACTCAAAATACCTATCTTCTGAGTCTTCCATAGCTTTTTGCCAATGTTCCCAAGAAGGATTATCACTTCCATACCCATATAAGAAAGTTGGTAATATGAAAGTTAACTCATTACCGAACTTATCCTTTGAATAGTTACAATACCTTGTACTTTCTTGAGAAAATGATGCTAATCTATGTCTTACTAACTCATGAGTTACTCCCCTATCAGTTATAAATCTTACTGAAAAAGATTGGTGTTCAAGGACTGATTCATGTCCCGAAGCTATTAATCTTTCTACGAAAGGAGTTGCAGAAGTTTCTGTTATCTTATCCTCTGATTTATAACAGGTTCTACCCGCTTGTTCTATAGCAAGTAAAATATCCTTTGGTTGTTTATGCCAAAGGATATTATAATATTGTTGTTCTATTTTCATTATTCCTCTTCTTCGTTATCTTCCTCTTCTACTATTGGTGATTCAGTTATTGACCCATCAGATTCTTGGAACTTAATTAATTTCTTTTTCTTATCTGGTTCCATGAACATCTTTAGATCATATTTTTTGATAAATTTAAGATAAGCAGACTTAATCTGGTTTCTTACCAGAATAGATGGACATTTTTCTGGTAGTGGTATACCATCCCAATCTCCTATGATACAATCTTTAGCTAATAATGATTTAGCTTCTTTACCATATTTTTCTGGGTTAAATATTTTATATACCCTCATGTAGGCTTGATACTTGGGATCATCACCGTTATTAGCTGCTTTCTTAACCCTACGTAAAGCTTTCTTTAACCTTTTCTTCCTATCCTCATCTTTTATCTTTTCTATGAGTTCTGATATATCTTCATACCCATTGAAAAGCATTAAGCTGGTATCATCAGCAAAAGCAGAACGTATAAGAAGTTCAACTGTAAATTCAGTATGACCATATACATATTCTCCCATGCGTATTGATAGGAGTAAATCCCAAGGTAACCTTGTTACTACATCTGATGCTCTCATAATGATAGTTAATCTTGGTTTATCAATACCTATCATCCTGGAGAACATACCAGACATCAAACATCCCTTGCCATTACCATGTGAATCAGCAAAGTTAAATCCAATATGATAATTCCTATTGATAGCCTTGTTCTTTTCAAATTCTCTTATCTGGAGTTTTAATTGATCAAGAGAATCCAGATCAAGATAATTATTAAGAAGACCACTCCACTTACTTTGTGTATATCCCAGTATCTTTCCAAAATCAAATTCTGGGTCAAAGCTAGCCTCTTCTATCAATATGGTTAAACCATACGTATAAAGGGAATTTGTAATAGATGCCCCCTGTTCACCTTCAAACAAACCTGGTTCTTGGTTAATAAACATTTTGTTTACTCCAGCCCAGGCTTGTTCTCCAGTTTTAAATACAAAACTTTTCATAAATTAATATTTTGATTCAATCCTAAATTTATTAACTCTATTCTTTTTAAAATAGAGAAAATATAAATTTTCAGGACTGATTCCCATTGCTAAGAATAAACCCATCATTAAGATAAAAGCTTTTACTATCTCTTCCTGATAAGCTCCTTCATTGGTCATCATTTGAGATTGCTTCCATGGTTTATTCTTTAAGAAATTTCTAGCAATATTTAAATGGTAAGTAACATCCCACATCATGTATTTATATGATGAATAGGTTAACTTATTATAAAACTTACCACATTGATGGAATCTGGTATCTATTCTCTTGTTAATCAACCTCGGATCTTCAGAATCCTCATCCATACTTTCAAACTCTTCCAAAAGATATGTTTTATTCATAGCTTTTGTTTCTGATACCATGTTACATGGATCATTGTATAATATGGATAAACCAACTTGCATAGCTTTAGCTAAGGTTGGTAAAGTCTTAGTCACACCAAAAGAAACCTTATCTTTTAACCAATTATCCAAGTAATCTTCAATATCTTTTGCTTGAATATTGGAATAGATTAGTAACTCCAGCATGAAGTGCATGGCATCTGCCATTTCTTCTCCTGCATTCTGGAGATGATTCAAACATTGGATATATTCCTCCTCCTCATAGTCAGATTTCCAAAGCTTGTTTTTTTCAGTTAACTTACTTACTAAAATCAAAGCTTCATATCCTTCTGCAAGTTCCTCTATTACCCGTCCCACAAAATCTTTTAAGATAATCTGAGACTTCTTTGTATTCACATCTATTGGATATTGAGGTAAACCCTCTACTTTAATATATTGTTCCAATAATTCTTTTTGGAGTGAATACATACATTCTAAATACTTACCACCAACTACTTTAATTGGTTCTTCAATGATATCCCTGCTATCCATTTTAGTTATTTTTTATCAGTTGAACCAAACCCGTTTTCTCCCCTGTCAATTGTATTAGACTCAAGGATATCATTGTAGCTATCACTGGTAACTTCTTCCATAGTTGAAATAATGATGGGAGTATGTAGGAATTGGATTATTTTATCATTACTCTGGAGAGTTACCATTCTATTGCTGTTATTCTGCAAACCTATATGGATTTCTCCAGTATAATCTGCATCAATAACTTGAGCTGTAAAGGTTAACCCTCTTTTAGTAGCTATCCCAGATTTATTTGCTGCTACTAGAGCAGATTGTTTATTTTCTATCCAAACCTTTATTCCAGAAGGAATTAAAATTCTTTGACCAGGTTTTAAGAATAACTGACCAAGCTTTATAATGTATGCACTAAAATCTGGATTCTTATCTTTGATATCATTTATGAGTTTTTCATCAATCACTGGAATATAGAAATCAATACCAGCATCATGTTTGTTAGCTCTGGTAGGTGATTTTACATCTCTTACTTTTGTGAAGAGAACTCTTTGTAGAGTTTCTTTTACTTCAGTTTTAGTTTGTTTCTTACTCATTGTATTTAGTTTTAGATAAATGTCCAAGCTTCCATTACTGATCCCTCTACTTCTTCATAAGGTAAAGTTGTAGTACCATTATTTGCCCACTGACTTCCCCATGAATTTTTGATTATGAATCCTCTGTTAGAATATCCAACCAGAGGTACTGCATGATATCCAAGTAACCTATCCCCTAACCAAAAGCTTTCTCCATAGTTGTAAACTGGTATACCAATTATTACACCGAACATTGATACAATAGCTTTTTGGATATCCTTACTGGTACCGATTCTAAAATACTCATGTACTTTGTAAGTTTCTTGTTTACCAGTGAACCCATGTTCTTTAGCTAAACTAAAGAGTTCACTTAACATCATACCATCTTTGGTGGAACGTAAGTTATAAAGTTCCTTTCTATCAAAGCTCTTCTTAACATTATATGCTCTTTCCATTAGATCAGCTAAAGCATATACTGCACACATTGAAGAACTTCCCTGATCATATACTTGACCCATTGGGATCATGTAATATTCTGGAAGTTCTACTGCTTTAGTTATAGTTTGGGTTTTAGTTCCCTGACTCAATATTAAGTCTAATTGTCTCTCTACCATTACCTAATCCTCCTATACATTAGAACGTTAATAGAATCTAATTCATTTACTGTAAACTGATGCTTGATTTTACCATTGTTGTTTTTGATAAACCAAGTCTTGGTCATGTAGAAAGGTTGTACCCATAGAGTATCCCAAGTAGCTGGAAATGGTGGTTCAAATTCAACCATTGTCTTCATTGCTGAATCAATGGATTGTTGCTTAGTTAAAACAACTGAAGTGTAGTTTATTGTACTACACCCAACTTGAAATAGAAGTGATAAAGCTAAGATTGTTAGAGCAACGATTCCTACTAAAGAAGTAGCTAAGAAAGTTTTCTGTTTCATTTTTACTTATCTGAAAATTCTTTGTACAATAATCTAGCTTGTTCTCTTGAGATAGCATATTTAGCTTGAAGTTTATCAAGGATAACTTTCTTGGTATCTCCTTTCCTTTTGAGAGCTCTGTAAGTTTTCTTTGCAGCAACTTTATCAACCAATTCCTCCATATCCTTGTAATGATTCTCTTCTTCCAATTCCTTTCTGGTTTTACCCATCAATGCTGCAAATTTGATACAACATAATTCTGAATCACCACAGCTTCTACATTCTTCAGTTGAGAGATCATATTCTTTCCCAAAGCAAGGATCTCCATTGTCACCAATTGAATTGATATCAATAGCTTTGAGAATTGGTGTATCTTCGAGTTTGATTAACTTGTTTTTCTTTTGCTTTGCCATGAGTTGAGAATTTAACTTTCGATAATCAATATGTTTTTCTGATCAATTAGGGTAATCATAACTCTAGCGAAGGATATTACGCGTATATGTACGCATTTGAGATTTTACTTTAGTAAAATCGATATTTTTCCGAAGGAAAAAATGTATATCCATGTTAGGATAGATAAGTGTATATGAGTATTTAGCTTATTATCTTTTATCAGGCCATAGCTATATAAGCTAATAGCTAATAGCCTCTTTGATTCCCTTAATTTATTTAGCTTTTCCTAGAGTTTCTCTATGACGTTTATTTTTAGGGAGTTGCTTACCTGTGGGATGCCCTATGGAAATGACTTTTAAATTCTCTTTTTTATAATAATTTTTCCTATGGTTCCCATGCCTTAATAAATATATTCCCGGAAAAACTAAATCATCAAGATAGGCCTTTTTCTTACAATTATGTTGCCTTACTAAACGACCTAAAATTTGTATTGTTTTTTCATTAGAATCCATAGAAGCAGTATTCTGAATGTATTGTAGAGTTGGAATATTCTTACCTCTGGATATAATTGTAGTTGATATAAGGATATCAATTTTCCCTTCCCTTATATCATTTAATAATTTATCTCTGTCTGGAGTTTTATGATGAACATGAGCTATTCTATAACCTAATCCAAGTTTTTGATTCATCTTTTGATAATATTCATATAACTTTTCACAATGATCAATAAACTTGGTTACAATAAGCATTGGGAATCTACCATAACGGGCATTATATTGCATTCTAGAGAAACTTTTTTCATAAGCAGTAATATTATATGTTATGTTTTTATCATATTCTTCTTGATAATCATCTGCTGATATTGATTTACCGGATACATAAACCATTTTCACTACTATTGGAGTAGCTTTACCTGATTTAATTTGGTCGGCTAATTTAATGGAATCTATAGCATCACCGATAAAAGACCTTATGTTCATATTATGAACTAAGTTTTTTTTCAACTTACTCATATATAGGGTTCCACTAAGACCAATTCTAACTTGAGTATTATATAAATGTTCTATAACATTCTTATAGGTTTTATTATCAATAATATCAGCTTCATCAATAAGAACTATACCTATTTTGGTTAATTCATACTGGTATTTTTTTATATTCTGGGAAACTGATTGGACCATTGCCACATTGAAATTACCCCATCTATTAACTTTCCCACCTTGAACAAATACTATATCTTCTCCCGGTAATAATGGTGGAATCTCTCTTTTAAACTGTTTGAAGAGATCAGAATCATTTAACAACAGGATAGTGGGTATTTTTCTTTTAAAAGCTTGGTGGATAGAGGCGAACAACATAGTATTATGACATATGAAGCCATCAGCTATATATTCATGTACATCTTTTACTTCCAGGTCGTAGCATTGATATTCTTCTAATACTTCTATAGATTTTATCTTATCCCAATAAACTTTTTTAGAAAAGTTATACAAGTTATGTAGTTCATTATCAGGGGCTTCTTTTAGTAAAACATATAAACTTTCTAAAGTAAGTCTATGGGGGTTCCTTATTTGATTTCTGGTTAATTTGTCTAATGGGTTATTACGTGTATTATAATGTTGATTTAAATAATGGTTTTTAGCTTTGTACCCTATAACTATGGGTAGTTGATAAAACAAATTATCTCTTGACTTAATAATATCTGAGGGATTAAATTTTTTTCTATCAATTTGTAGTGGGATTAGTCTACCAAACTTTTCAAATTCTCGTGAACCTACACGTAGTCTATAAGTTATCCCACTTTTATCTTTACAAGTAGTTTTCTTTTCGCTAGTAAAACTAATTATACCTAAATTTAATAACATTATATGTAATCTATGTATATTTTCTTTTGATACTGAGCTGAAAGAATATTCTAATACATCCTTATGTTTACTACCATCAGTATCAAATAAACCAGCTATATACCATTTTTGTATATCAGCTGGAGAATCCATTATAAATTTAGGGATAATTTTATCTATAGCTTTACCTATTAACTCCGGGTATCTACCAATTATTATCCTTGACAGGGTTCTATCGGATTTACTTATATGCCAACCATTGAACTTTCTATGGGGTTTTATATTTATAGGGTTTTTACAAACTGAGTTTAGGTATGGCTTTAATATATTTAATATTTCATAATCTTTTCCAGATAAAGCTATACTTACTCTAGTTGCTGAATTTCTTATAGTATGGCCATCTCCGTGTATTACACCCATAGTATAAGCTTCTTCAGGTGATATAAAATAATTATTATTAGGAGTTACTAGTGGTTTAATTATAGGTAATGGATCCCCGATCTTTAATTCTCTAGCCAAAACCCAATCCAATTTACCCTCTTTATTTATAGTATAATATCTATGTCTATCATAACCACATATTTGAGTATAACCATTTTTTGTAGTTATTCTTATGGCTTTAATTTTATTAGATATAGAATTAAGTATTGGGTGGTATTGATTATCTTTAGCTAATACTTTCAGATCTTTGTATCTAAGGTTACCATTCAAATCAATGGCTTCATCCATACGTAATACCCCCCTATTAGTATATATTAGGGACTCTCCTCCAATGCACTTACCAAAACCAACAGAATAATCTCCTGCACAAATATAAAAAGGAGTTTTACCAACTTTATTATTTAAAAGGGTTTCTAGAGCTTTTTTCTGTCTGGGATATAAATTCTTATCCCCTAACATATCTGGGATTACTGGAGTAATATTTAAAGGGGGCCTACGGTCAATTATTTCTATCTTTTCCCCCCATGATTTTAATTTATTATATACCATGGGTAAAAGCCCAATTCTAAAACTACCATGATCACTCACATATTTAATGTATCCATCCCATCTAACCTTACCTTTTTGATACATTAATATATGCCAAGCATTAGGATGCTTTATCCTAAATTCCTTGTAAATTTTATGTAATACCTTCAGTGGTCCTTTAGCTTCACAGATATTACTATTTTTAATTATCAGTTCTACCATAATTGACAAAAGGTATTTGATCTGGTTCTATATTCTTTACATACTTAGCATAATCAATAAACTCATTCATAAGATCATTATCCATTAGGAACTCTTCCACTAACTCAACAAAATCTTCTTTTCTTAATTTGTGTTGCATAATCATAATTATTTTTCAGATAACCATTTACCACCAATAAAATCATACTCAGGAGATAGTGATTCTGCCTGAAATTCCGATAATAAATTAATTTTTGAACAATGGTTACAGATTACATATCTATATATCATCATTGAATCCGATATACCAACCATACCATATTTGGTATCATCAAGAAATACCTTTTCTAAGTCTATTTCTTGATTACACTTATCACAAATAAGTTTACAACTCATAATTTTACTGTTTAAATTTACTCCAAATATCCTCCTCTACTTTATGAGTTTTTAGAGGTATATTATATTTTGATACATAGGTTAATAATCTTTGATTTGCTTTATCCCCATATAAATCTTCTATCTTGGGAATACCATTACAGAATGATAAAGCTTCAAATTGAGCCTCTATATAAGTTTCATAATCAACTCCTTTTTCATCTGCATTTTCTCTAGCTCTTTTAAAGTTTACATATTGTAGGGAATCTCTTACATAATTATTAGATAATCCAGTCATCTCTGCAACTGTACTACAATATAAATCATGTACATATTTAGTTTCTTGATGATGATTATCTAGAAGTAATTCAGTTTCAGCTTCATATTTATTTATTATCCAATCTACTTGTTTTAACATCCAACTTGCAGCAAAAGCATAGTTAGCTCTTTTAGAAGTTCCCATTAATCCTAAAGCAGTATCAACAAAAATTATATAACCCTGTCTCTTCTTTAGTTTATATCTTTCACAAAATTCATTGACAACAGGTACCAATTGTTTTAATTGCATCCACTGACTATCTGTTTGCTTTATCTTAGTTACCCCTACATGTTTTAACTGTATTCTAGAGGAATAAATAATATCTGCTAATAGATTTGTATCTGATATTGATGCAGAAGTTCTATTTGTTACTTTTTTAGCTTGTTTCTTATTATTTGTAAACACAGAACGATGGTCAAGAGAATATCCCCTGGCCATCTTAAAAATCTCTAACAGAGTTTTATTAGATAATTTCCTACCATCTACTTGATTCCAAATTTCCTTGAATTTAGTAAATGTGATATGTATTGATGGTTCTCTCATGATTATAATATTTATATATTATAGTTTGAAAGATTTCATTAACTCTATTCCGGTTAGAGTTGATCTTTGAGTAGATTCTAACTCTATTAGCTTTTTAGTTAGATAAGATTTTATTTCCCTGATATTACCTTTATAGGGATCAAGTTTTTTCATAGTATCTAATACTAAATCTTTCCTATCTATTCTTACATGTAAATCATATTCTTCACATATTTGATCTATAAGGAACTCCATTAAACCAGGTATATTATGATAATCCCTTTTGTATTCTATGAGCCTTGTAAAATGGTTTAAGTGGAACCTTAGTAACTATAACCTGAGTATCTGGGAATTTAGGATAGAGTTCTTTTATAGCTTGTCTTTCTTGTTCCTTGACTTCTTCATTTAGAATAAACATCACTTTGAATATTTAAGTTTGAGTTTAAAAAGTTCTTGATAGCTCTGATAATGTGTTTTATAAACATAGGATAGAGTTCTTTTTCTACCTAAATCATTACAATCAGTTCCCTCAGGTAAAAATATAACTTTGACTTTCTTGAAGTTAACTAATTTTAATGCAAGGTCTATAGCTCTATCCTTAGCATCGGGGTCAAATAGAATTATGGTTCTTTCTACTGGGGATTTTATTATTTCATTTATTTGATACCTGCTTATTGCTTTACCACCAGAAGCAATTCCCCTTTCTCCCATGGTTTCAGCATTTAATGCCCCTTCACAAATAAAGACCGTTTTATATATATCTAGAGCATCTTTATTATATATTATAAAGGATTTCCCCAAACCAGATTCTGAAGTGTCTGGATTATTATATTTTGGACCATTGCCAATAAATAAACGGGCATTAAAATATACCAATTCTCCATGTTGATGAAAGGGAATTATTAGGTATCCAAAATACTTTCCTTTTGTCCCATATCCCCATCCAGCCATTGCTACTTTCTGTAGATTGAAACCTCTTTTCTTTACATAATTTCTAGCTGCCTTTGCTAAAGAAGATTTTCCAAAGAGAATGGATTTAAACCCATCAGGGAGAATCATGGGTTTGGATTCTTTAATCTCTAGTTTTTCCTCTTTAAATATATAACCTTCATACTTGGAATTGTTTAATAAGTTGACTACTTCCCTGTAAGTATCAACATTTTCCAAATACATAATTAGGTTAATAGGTGATGGATGTTCCCCACATCTAAAACAATTACACCTATTCAATGAAAGGTTGATTCCAAATTTACCCTCTCTACCACAGTAGGGGCATCTTGATTTCATCCAACCATGGCGATAATCGCGGGCGTTTATCTTAGAAATAAAGTATCTATATAACTTTCCCTTTAAATTATTATTTATTTTCATGTCTATTCCTAATAATACCCTCTTTTCTAAGGTAATTAAAAATAGAAGATCTACCTACCTGATATTTGTTACAGATATCTTTTATCTTCATACCACGTTTATAATCATTAATTATATCTGGTACTTTTAGCAAATGCCTGTTATTACCTTGATTTCTAAGTATATTATTGTTGGATAGAATCTTAGATAACCTGGTATTTCCAATACCATACTTATTTAATATTTTACTTCTACTTAATCCAAAACTATAATCATGGCATATATCATTAACCTGTTCAATAGTTAAAGGAACTTTTCCTCTGGGCCTATGCCTATTATCAAATATCATTTGTTGAGTATTTTCTTTATAAGTTCCCCAGTATAGGTTTGATACTTGATTATTTAAAGGATTATTATCTTTATGACATACACAGGGTTTATTTTCTGGATTTGGTAAAAAAGTTATAGCTACTAACCTGGATACCAATTTTAAACTCTTTCTTATATGTACTTTTTTTCTACCCTTGTTATTTACAGATATGGTTAAATACCTATTAGAAAAGATAGAGTATATCTTATCTCCTCTATTATTTATGTAAATACCTGGATATCCAGGTATTTCTTTAAACTCCTTAGTTAATCTGGCCATTAAATATCACCTGACTTATTATTAACCTTTGATGGATCAGCTACTGGATTTCTACTCTTCTCTTTCTTTTTAATTAATTGATCAACTTGTTTCCCTTGAGTTTCATCATAAGTATTTCTAGCTTCCTTTGAAAACTCTTTCCAACGTTGTCTATCCCCATCAACATTAAATAAACATCTTCCATGTGGTTTTCCATCTCGTTGTACCACCACTTCTAAACGTTGGATATTATGTTCTTCTTCATCTTCAGTAGAATTGAGACCCAATATACATTGAGCATTACGTACAATTGAAATAGAAGATGCTATATCATTATCTTCATATATTGTAGCTTTGTGTTTTGCACCTTCCCTGGTTATATGTTGAGCAGTCCATATTGCATCTAATCCAAGTTCTGCACCAAGATTATCTATGTCAATATAAACATTATCTATACGTTCTGTATCTTCTTTATGACGACCGATTGAAGCTAACTTTGCAGCATAGTCAATAACCAATACATTGATTTTTATACCCATCTTAGCCTCAAGCTTAGATATAATTCCTTTTATGGTATTAGCATCTGCAACCTTAGCTGGTACCCTTTCAACTATAAATTCAACTCCTATTTTTCTATACTTTCTCATGTGTCTTTGTTCTAGCTTATCATATTCACCAGAAAGTATTTCTTTTCTATTTTTATTGAGGGTTGATTGGACCATACGTTCCATAATATTATTCTTGCCATTTTCTGTATCTATATATAATACATTCTTCTTCATGGCAAGATATCCCCGAGCAATATTAATAAGAGCAAATGTCTTCTTTGCTTTAGGTCTATCTAATATCACAAAAATACTGTTTTGAGGATATCCATTAGCATTTGATAGATTATTTAATTGCCAATATGGGGTGGGAATAATATTTGGACTCATTTTACGCATTAATTGCCTACGTACTGTACCACCAACCATTAATAATGGTTCTTCATCTTTTTGAGGCAATGAATTACGTATAATATTTGCTACTTTATTTTGATAATCTTCATACAAGTTGAAGTTAGAAAAATCCATTGATTCATTCAGGGATTTCATTTCTATATAAGCAGCAAACTTAAGTATATTTTCTTGTATTACATCATGATCTTTTAATGGTGATGAGAATAAGTTCTTTATCATCTTAATGATACCAGGGACGTCGTCCCTGGTAACCAAGTCAATATATTCCTTACTTTCTAATAACTGAGTACAAGATTCTATAAGTAAAGCTTGACTTGGTACCTTATGATATTTCTTTACAAATTTCCTGAGTCCCTCCATTATGAGAGCATGTTCAATCAGAGCAAAGTACCCAGGTTTAATTTTATTTATTATTAATAAAGATTCCTTACTTTGTATTAAAAACCTGAGTACCTCTAACTGAAAATCTATAGAAAACGTAAATTTATCAACCGATTTAATTGGTTTTGATTTTTTTATAGCTACCATATATAATTGAGTTTGTAACAGTTACAACCATATAAGAGTACTTGTTAGCACTTTATATTAATATCAATCTAAACCTTACTGTGAAAAAGAATCTTTCACTTCTTCTACCGAGTTAAAATAATTTTTATATTTGCATAAACCCAAAAACAAAATACTCATGTCAACTAAAAACACTAATGGTTCTGAGATTCACAGGATTAAAGAGTTTACTAATTATAATAGGGAACAATTTGAAAAGTTGTATCGATTATGTAAACCACTTGTTAGGAATCTTTCTAGAAGCATAGATTCAAGAAGATTTAATGTTAGCCAGGATATTATCCAAAGTTATTTCTGGGATAAGTTTTTATATGTATATAATAAATATCAGGATAGATATGATGAAGAGAGATTGAAAGCTACTTTGTTAACTTCTCTCCAAATTTTTAAAAATAAACTTCTCAGGAATGCTTATACTAAACAAGCTGAATTCAACCAAGAATTGACTTCTTTAGATACATTATTTGATAACAATAAAGAATGTTTAGATGATAGTGAAGAAACAGAATATAAACAAGATTTATCAGATAGGTTTAACCAATATATGATGGACCATCTTAGTCCTGATGAATATCTAGTTTTTAGAATAGAACTTGACCCACCTCCCTTCTTCACTGAGAGAATTATTAAATCTCATGGAAAATTATCCATTCTCCATCTAATTGATTTCTTTGAATTACCAAGAAATGGTAAGTCTCACGCTATACTTACCAATATGAGAAAACATATCAAACAAGTTCTAAATACTGCAAAGCAAGAATTTAAACGCTAAAAAAGGGGCAAGCCAGAATCCTAAAATCCCAACTTGCCCCCGACTAACCAACTCAACTATGGTTAAGCTAGATCAAATGATCATTTATGTAAAGAAAGGAACTCACTAATGAATCCATAAATTTATTGTTGGTAGTTTCATCTTGGAGTAATTTAACATCTTCTTTATTATCCTGGAATAACCATTCTATAAGTACTGCCGAATAACCGCTTCCCATCAGTACAGTGAAATTAGCTTCCTTAGTTCCACGATTCTTATAGCTTGGAAAATCTTTAGCCAGGTTATCTAATATTACTTTTGCAAATTTATCAGAAGTGGTATTTCCCGGTGAAGTATAAATTTCAAATCCCCTTGCATTTGCCCAATCATTTCCCATGCCTGCAGCATTATTATGGAGGCTTACTAGAAATTTAAATTCCCCAGGATTAGTATTCACCTTACTTGCAAATTCTTTTCTTCTAGATAAGCCTATTTCCTTATCAGTTGGATTTGTAATTTCTACTCTGAATCCCAAGCAAGTGAGGTGAGTCTTTAATTTTTCACATATTTCTCTACTCCACTTATATTCTTTATGAGTTCCATCTGATGAACCTTTTCCTGGAACTTCTTCCCCATGAGCTGGGTCTAATATTATAACTAATTTTCTCATATTACAGATTTTTTAAGTAACTAAGTTTTATACCATTTACCAATATATCAGTAGATTGATCTAAACCTGATACAGTGAATTCATCTTTTGGTATATAAACTTGTTCAGTGATAAAATCAACTATCACATCTACATCTTGTTCATCAACTACTACTGATAATTGTTTTTCATCATATAGGAAGTTTGATAGATAAGAAGTGAACTCTATAAAATCATTCTTAACTACTCTATTGATTTTATTCTTGGTGAGTTCTACATCATCTATATGATTTTCTAAACGTATTCTCAATACCCTATACTTAATGGTATTTGATAAACTATTCATACCTCTTCGTATAAGGATTTGAGCTTGACTTCTACCTATAGTTCTATCTGAAGCACCACCAAAGTATTCTTGTGTTCTTACTGCAGCATTATGTATAATATCCATTTTCTTTGTTAAAGAAAATATCTGATATACAAACAATACTACAACAATTATAATGAATACCATAAAGATACCAAAGATAATCTTTAGAGCACCATAGTTTGCAGCTGCTTCAGCTAATTCTACTGAAGACTGTGTAACTTGAGTAACTGCATTGTCTATATTTGGTTCTTGAGTTTGTAATGGATACAGCATGATAATATATATATTATTTTTTAGATTTACGTTTTTTCTTTGTTGCAGTTACTACTTTAGTAGTGGGGAACTCAGCTGGTGGAACTATAGTAGAAGAATAAGCTGGAATATTCAGATCTGCTTCAGAAGTACTAATTGGTACCATTACTGGAGCATCTACCAATAAAGTTGGGATATCTGGTACAAGAATTATATGTTCATCATTCTTACCATATAATCTTACATTCAATGGTAGATATTTATTTATAAGCTCTGCAAAAGCATCTTTTACTTCTTCTAACCTTCCTTCCTCTTCGAGAAGTTTATACATTCCATAGGGAATATATATGGTCAGAGCTAAAGTATCACAACTCCAGCAACTCCCCCAAGGCCAGCCAGCTTTGTTTCCTTGATCTACTGAACCACTTTCTAGATATACTGAGCATACACCTTCCCATAAAGCTATAACCAGATTTGAATCCCCAGAAAATTCTTCTTCTGGTTCTGATATAGCTTGAGTACTTGGTTCATCTATTGGTAATACTAAATCAAACTTAAACCTAACCCCATAGAATCTTCCAAGTACTGTAAAGAAGTCTTCTGTGCCCCTTATCTTAAATAATGATATGGCATATTTTAATATCTTTCTAGTATCTGCTTTTGGAAATCCCTCTGGACTGTTTAACCATTTATATACATTCTCTTTTGTATAGGGTTCTCCCCTGGTTAAAACCCCATAAGCATATGGGATATAATCAAAATATTCCCAAAAGTAGTTAAGAAATAACTCTGGAGTTTTCTCTACATCTAATAGATCCATGAAGTTATCTATATCTGGCATTATATTGTCATCTATATAACCAGTACATGAATCTATGAATCTTTCTAGAATACCTTTACCTTCTTCATCTTTGTAGGTATCATTTTCCTTATAATATATAGGAAATAGGTGAGTGAACACATAGTCCTTAAAATTCTTAAACGACTTCATTGATTTCAAGGGTTATAGTGTTACTTCTAAATATTGGGATATTGAAATTGACTGGTATCAAATCCCTGTTCATTGGTTGGAGAGATATTACATATTCATCCCCCGGGTTGTATACTTGACCCTCCCCCGGGTTGCCTATAGTAATTTCAAAAGAAAGGTTATTACCATTTACTTGAGTAATATTTCCAAATGTACCAGTAGTATTAATATCAGTATCATTTACTAACCCATTTATTTTATAACCACTTTCAGTAATGGTTATCATTACCTGACGTTCATCAGTTTGAGCTTCAGCATCCCCAGTACTAAAATTGATTTGTTTGAAATGAGTTATATTCAAGTCTGGTACTAAAGAGGGATCTATTCCACCACCTCCTTGAGGAACTGGGTAAGATAATAAGTATAATGAATTGATATTTAAATAATCCACCATACTCTGATTATCTATCAAGGCATATAGGTCTGATAACCTTACTACTTTGTTTATATCTGAAGTGTTGTAACTATAAGCTTCTACTAAAGCTTTGATTACCTGATCACTGATATCATTCTTACTAAACGATTTTCTACCAGTTATGGTTGCATCTAAGAAGATTAAAGAAGTATGAGTAGACTTTACATTAATATGTGTAGTTATTACCTTAGCTTTAGTAAGTTTATCAGTAACACTATCTATTAATGCTTGTGAAGCTTCTCCTCCACCATCTGGAGTAATATATACCGTTACAAATTTACCACATTGATAATCAACGTATGATTTATCTACCCCTGGAACCAACTTAGCTATTGCTTCATAATCTTCTCTGGTTATAGCTACTCCAAGAGTTTTGATGGAGAGGGGGATATGTTGTTTAAGCATATCAAAAGTCTCATAATCAGAACCACCCGAAGCAGAGTATACATTAGATATACTTATATCATTGTATTTATCAGTAAGTATGGTTGGTATTGGAGTACCAAATTGGTTCTCTGCAATATTTCCAAGAGCACCATAGGTAAGATAATATTCTGCTTCTACCTTACCATTCAAATTTGGTTTCATACCAAATTGACCATCACCAAACATAATGTATGGTTTTCCAGCTTCATCTATTTCTACTTTATATACTTTATCAGTAGAATTAGCATAAGCAAAGGTGTCAACCAAAACCCATGGTTCATTATCAATATATAATACCATGGAACCCTCTACATATTTCTGATCAGTTGGTAAGTCACCAAGATATATGATTACATCAGTAGAAGTAATCTGTCCCAATTGAATCCTATCTGGGTCACCAACCTTAGATTTTTGTACTACTGGTACTTTAACTGAGTAAGGATTTTGAGTAGCATCCCATACTATGGTTTTAGAAGATAACCAAGTCTTACCATCTTTGGATTGAAATTCCGTATTTACTGGGATAGTTATATTCTCAGTAATTGGTGAACCATTTCCCCTGTATATAGTTAAGTTTACTGAAGCAGGGATACCAGCTTTTATATGGTAATCCACTAACTTAGCATGTTTATATAAAGAGGAATACCTTCTAGCAGTTGGTAAGAAAGCTTCTCTTGCCATATTATCAATATAGAAATGTATAACTTCTGCTATGGCTGAGAATATTGATATGATAAGAATAAATATATTTCCTTCACTATAATCTGACATTTCTGGTACTCTAGCTCTTAGCTTAGATATCAGAGTGGACTTAATATCATTGAAAGACCTTTGGAAAGGATTCAACCAATTATTGCTAGTAGGCATTGATTATATTGTTTACTGGATTATATTCAAAGTTGAGATCTTCAACCCTTTTAGAGTTGTTGATTTGAAATTTGATAGTTATATGGATTTTATCATAGGATCTTTCTGATTCTACTGATATCTTCTGTATTCTGGGTTCCCAATTCTCTATACCATCTCTAATAAAATCTCTTAATAGGTATTCTAGAGCTTGAGTATTGGGTTCTTCTATACATTCCCATATTCTACAACCAAAGTATTCTTGACGAAATCTTTGACCTATTTGGAAAGTGAGTATAGCTATCAAATTTTGTTTTATCAATCTTACATCCCCATATAACATCCCCCATCGTACTTTTGGTACTTGAGTTCCATCTGGTTGTAGAGCCATTTCTACATTACCATTTTCATCTTTCACTTCTTCTAGCTGTATTGGGAAGTAAGCACCTGAACCAATAGTGTTGAGTTGTTTTAGATTCATAGCTTATAGTTTTAAATAGGGATTGCTTGTAAAGCAGAATCAGCAGAACTTAATAATGAAGTAGTAGTTTCTATTATAGGTGGAACTCCCACTCCAGCTAATGATACAAATTCATTTACTTCTGCCATTTGAGCATTAGCTATAGATAGATTAGATTTTGCCATTTCTACACTATTTTTTAAACTAACCATAGAAGCAGCACCAGCTTTTGGTGCAGTAGGATCTGGAGTAGCTATAGCTACTATTTGAGCTGCCCAAGTGGAAGCAGAAGATATGATTTTATTACAAGTCTCTGTTATAGAATCAAGTATAGCATTAATTTTATTAATAAAATTTTGGATAAAAGTTTTAGCTGCATCTTTCATCCTTTGGAGAAATGCTTGTTTCTCTTCTTCTGATTCTATGGTTTCTAGATAAGGTGAGCACTTAGCTTCTATTATCTGATCTGAAGTTATACCTATGTCTGCCATTAATGAGTGAATTTATCATCTGGTAATTTAGGTAAATCAGTGGCCATCCATTGAGATACATTCTGTCCCGACATTACTACAAGTAAATCTTTTTGAACAGCTTCTACAAAGGTTTTGAAATATTCTATATTCATTACCTGTTTGTTAGCACCTCCATTTACTTCCACTTTGTCTTTATCCATATAAATCTGAGTACCATCTTCGATCTCCATCTCTACTTTCTGTTTTATATGGACTTTCAATAAATCACCATCTTCTTTTAAGTAAACTTTGTTACCATTTGGAGTGATGATACCTATAGTATCATTATCCTGAAATTCTTCAGGAACTTCTCCAATAGCCCAACCAAATGGTGACCATACTGGTCTCATGGGATCACCCATTTCAAATTCTACCCAAACTATTTCCCCCACCCTGGGGGTAAAAGCTTTAGCTCCATATTTCATTCCACCAAGATTTCCCCGGGGTCTAGCTACTACTTCTACCCCCTCCAAAACTGAGGGTAATGTTATGGTTAGTTGACCAGTGAAGTCTGGGTCTTGGTTATTTGTAACCACCCCTTTATATACAGAATAGAATCTACCTGTAAACTCTACTCCATATCTTTGAATCATTTCACCTATGGTCATTGTTTATTTTGATTTAAATCAATAGAACCAACAAGAGTACCTTTTTCTTGAAGAGTTTTAGTATCAGTTTTGGTACTTGGGTTCTTAGTCATTATATTAAAATCTTGTTCAGCTTTATAAATATCCACAGTATTAGTTTGATCATTATATTTAGCTAATATGGAATATCCTGGGTGCTGGTTTGCATACTCTTCTAGAGCTTCTTGTAAAATAGAAGTCCTATCTTGCCCAGTACTATCATAAACTTCTTTAGCGACTTTATTTATATTAGCCATGGCATTCATCATTGCCATACTTGCTTTAATAACGTTTTTTGAAACTACCGTGTCTTTTTTAATAAACTTAACATTACATAAATAACCAGAGCCAGTATCAAATTGGTGAGTAACTGATTTAATATACCATACTCCTGAATACTTATCTGAGATATTTTGTATTTCCAGGTTTTGGGATTTTTCCAAGAAAGGGTCACCTACAAATACAGCAGTAGCAGTAAGTTGATTTCTTACTACTTCTTCTATATCATTCCCCATAAATAAATCAGCATACTCAGTGTAATCAGAAGCTAAAGTTCTAGCACCATTAATTGGTATTTCTAATTCAATTTCTTCTAACAGAGTTACTGTATTTTTTTCTGGGATATGTTTGTTAACCTCTATATTGGTTTCTAAGATAGTTATACCCTTTTGATTCTTTAAATAATCATATCCACGTTGCCACTGTATTCTTGGTAAGTCCTGACCATATACACCATAAGCAGTGTTTTGATTATAGGTAGAACCAACATTATTAGTAGCTTTTAATGGATCATAATCTATGGGATTTACTTTCTTTTTTATAGTTACTTTTCTAGTAACTGTATAGTTAGAAAGAGTATTCATGAAAGATACTGCTTCTGCAGTTTCCTCTCCACTCTTAGGATTTTTAGTCTTCTTTTCAAATTCCTGTTTGAGATTATCAATAAAAGCTTTATATTCTTCCTTACTAAGTTTAACATTAGCAGCTGTTGCTACTAAAGCATCTTCTCTGCTATTGTAAATAGGTAAATCATCAGCTTCTATTGGTACTTGGGAAGTAGTTTTTTCTAGATTGTTGATTTTCTTTTGTTCTACTAAATTAGGAGTGAATTTCCCATCATCCTTGATCACTGGATAATTTGAATATCTATCCTGTGGTTGTAAACTATATGGATATCTGTTATCAAAACCAGTTGTTGGATTAGCTGGATTACCCCATGAACTCCACCAATGCATGTATAAATCAGCAGATTCAGAATTTTGATCTATACCTATTTGAGTAGTAGTGGTTTTAGCTTTTTTATCATTTGGATCAATATCTGAAGTCTTACCTATTTCTACTGAAGTTTTGGTGAACTTAGATTTTACAGTAAATTCTAATAATTCACCATTTCCCCCAGCATAAGTATAAGTCTTAGATACTGGTCTATTTAATCTCTGATTCTCAACAGTTAATTTACCACCAGAACCATTTATATAATAAGGACCTTTCTTTAACCTATTAGCTAACTGTTGTACTTGCTGAAACCTATTTCTGGGTGTGCCTAATAATAATACGTTTGTAGCTTTGTGTTGTATTATATCAATAAGCTTGTAATCATTAGGTAAATCCTTAGTTAACTGTTGGTTTTCTGGAGTAGCTTCTAATATCTTAACCCCTACTTGATCTGGGTCAGACATATAAGGTACTTGAGAAGTATAATATACCTGTGGAATAAATCCATCCTGAGTATAGGGGTATACAGCTTGTCCTGGACCCTTACCAAAATCATTATAATAGGATTGATAATATGGTCCTGGAGTGCTATTCCCAACTACCTGTCCACTTGGTATTACTCTTTTTGCAACTACTTGTTCTCTAACTTCTCTTGTGATATCATAATCTATGAAGGTTATCCCCACTGGTATACCATTGAGGACTGAAGTTACATACTTATCAAATCCCTTAGCTTGACCAGCAAAATTTGGTTGCATATTCTTTAACAAGATGCTGCAATCAGAAAATTCTATAGTAATTCTAGTTCCCTCTGGGGTAAAATGTACATCATGCCCAGTTATAAGTACTTTTTTCAGTGGTCCAGATTTTGAAGTAGCATCTGGATAAATCCATCCCCACTGTAAGTGGAGTGGCATCATATAGTTAAACTCTTTGAGAGAAATGAGATTAGTATTATTGGTAACTATAATAAACCTTCCTTTGTCTTCTTTACCTTCTTCATAAGTATATTCAAATGATACTACATATACTCCTATTGGTAATTTAGATACTGGATCTATTATAGCTTCTTGTCCACCATCAAAGATAGCCAGATATGGAGCACCCATTCCTTCATACAAAGTAGCATCACTATCTGGTTTTAATGTAGATACCGAATTAGCCATGATATTAAGGTATTATGATTTCCATACCATCTTCTAACTCTCTTAGAGGAAAGAACAAATTATTAGCTTCAGCTATTATTGTCCAATACCCTGAATCCCCATAATATCTGAAAGCTATGTTTTGTAATGTTTCTCCTTCCAAAACAGTATGGGTTTTATTTAATGGGGTAGTATTTACTGTTCTTGGTTTTTCCAGGATCATATCCCCATCACCAAAATCTATAATATATCCTCCAGAATAGGGGTTCATAGTGATTCAATTTTAAGCATTAAAGGTTTCTAAGGGAGCAGGAGCTTCTATTCCTCTAGTAATAGCTAAATCCTCGGGGGAAACTATTTCTACTCTCCTTTGATTTGTAGCAGATACCCTTTTAAAAGTAAGAGTCTGTGTAGCATAGTTAGGATATAGGTGAAGATCAGTTAATGTACTATCTTCCCCTTCTCCACTTGATACTCTTTCACCATTTTCTGTATGGTTATACCTACCCAACATTCTAGAAGCATTTTGAAAATGGGTTAGAACAAAAGGAGCTGACTCCAAAATAAAAGTATCATTGTCAAATAATCCGGAAGTACCCCAGAGAATATTCAAAGTAGGAGGAGCAGCGACATAACCATCTGCCTTAGTCCAGGACTTTAAAAGATTACATTTAGTGATTACTTCCTTACGATTATTGGGATCACTTACATACCATGATACATCAAAACTAATTGTATCTTCTCCACCAGTATACATCATAAATGGGTTATTCCTACCCATTGATTTTACAGCTACCCAAGCAGACTGGGGATTAACATTTAATTCATTTGGTCTATTCTGAATAGTTATAATTGTAGGTGGAGAAGTATGTTTATTGATTATCTGGATTTGATTATTGATTTGGTTTACCTTGTTAGTTTTATCTTGAAGGATATTCCTATTGGATTGGGTATAATCAGTTCCCTGTATATACCTATCTTTTTCACCTAATCCTGATAATACCTGTTTTCTAGCTGTAACCCATGGTGATCCCTTTTGAGCTACTGAATAAGAACTTGCTCTAGCATAGTGTTGATTGAGGGCATCATTTACTTTATATGAAGATTTAGCTTCATCTTTAGGCATTGGAGAAGTAGCTCTATTTAATAAAATTTTAGCCCTCCAGAGCTTATTTAAGGGAGAAGTAAATATTCTCCCTTGTTCTAGTTCTGTTACTACACTAGCAACAGCTCCAACCGCTTTTCCTATTATACTTGCCATATTATTTCATTCCCAAAGTTAGGTTGGTTTCTCCCTGCATATCTTCGAAGGTTTCCTTTATAGTTGGTTTACCATCGACATTGAGATTGATTACAGCAGTGGGTTTTATATGTCTTATTTGTTCTGCCCAATACTGCATAGCATTGTACATCTGAGTAAGGATCTGATCCTCTCCTGGGAATTTGTTAGCTTTGTTTCTTTCTACTAAATTCCCATATTGATTGGCTACTTTATTTGCAGCTTCAGTGTTAGCATCTGTAGCATCCTTATTTCCTCCAATAGCACTGATTAAAGATGGTAATAATAAAGTTAATATGAATATACCAACTCCTATTGGTCCACCAAGTAATCCTACTAATCTACCCCCGACTGCAAGTATTCCTCTACCAGCAAAAGCCCCAAACCCAACTCTAGCTGCCCCTGATGCAGCAGTATTAGCAGCACCCTTACCAAATAAACCAGCAAAGAATCCACCACCAGCTGCCATAGCTGCTCCTTTTCCTTTACTACCAACAGCAGATGCAACATCTCCAGCTGCTGCAAAAGTCCCAGCTCTTTTACCTGCTTGATTACCCTTGGCCCAACGATATCTTCCATCTCCTCCAAGATATATACCTCCAACTGGCATACCATGCATCATGGCCCATTCAGCTTTGGACATCCTAGGATTGATACCTGCTAGACCACCTTTTCTTGTGGCATTAGCTGCTTGTTCAAGAGCCATATACCTTTGTAAACTCCAAGTAGCTTCTCCCCATCCTCCCTTGATAACTCGTATCATGTTTAGGAATGATACTTGAGAATCCATGGTTAAAAGTTTCCAAGCAGCTTTTAACTTAGTAAAGGTTGCTATCAAAAATACTGCAGTGGTACCAAAAGTAACAAATTGAGTAATAGCTGGACCTAATACTGGGATTGTTAAAATATTTCTAACAAATTCAAAAAATTGAGCTAATCTTTTAAATACAGGAGTTATAACTGGTGATATAACCGTAGTGAAAGTAGTTCTTAAGTTTTCAAGAGCAGATCTCATTTGGTCTATACCACCGGCTATAGTTTCCATCCTCTGTTCAACTATAGACTTGGCATAGTTATCTGACTCATATAAAATCTTGTTCAAAAGACTTTCATACTCTGGTAAACTTCTTGCAAGAGCAGCAGCAGCTCGGTTACCACGAACTCCAAATATATCATTGAATACTTGAGCTACCTCCATGGAAGATAAACCCTTCATACCTCCAACTATCTTTTCTATAGCTGATGAAAGGTCTATCAAATCTCCATTTGAATCAGTAAAGTCTTTGATGGAGAGTCCAAGATTAGCTAAGGCTTTACCACCTTTATAAGAGGGCTGGACCAGGGATTTGTTCAAGTATCTAGCCATGTTAGACATAGCAGTACCCGCCATTGATCCCTGGATACCAGCATTACCCAGAACTCCAGCTAATGCAGCCACTTCTGGTAAGCTCCTCTTTAAGTTGACCATGTCTGCTCCAGCATACTTAACTGCTTCTGCCAAGTCAATCATGGACATATTTGAAGATAAAGCTGCTTTTGCTAACTGGTCACCCACTGTAGCAGCTCCAGCAGCTTCTATCTGGAAGGTTGACATAACATTAGTGATCAAGTCAGCAGTACCTCCTTTACCACCTAATGCCATATTAGTAGCACCTGCAACATAAGCAGCACCCTCAATCATCTGTTGAATTTCTTCAGCAGTATTACCAGCCATAGCTAAGTATTGCATACCAGATGCGATTTCTTTAGAATCAAACATAGTAACAATACCTAATGACTGGGCTGTCTCAGATAAACCTTTCATTTGAGTATCTGTAGCAGCAGTGATTGCTTTTACAGTGGTCATAGTATCTACAAACCCTGCTCCTTCTTGAAGCATAGAAGAGATACCCCCTAAAGCTCTTCCAGACCATCCCATAACTGTATCAGCCATACTTTTAGCTGATTGTAAGTTGGCAGTGACTGCCATTTTTGCTTCATTATGCAGTCTTTTGATCTGAGATGAAGCTTCTCTAGCTTGGTTAGAAAATCTATCCTGTAGTACTAGAGCTATACCTATTTCAAGGTTACTACCAGTGAGGCTACCACTTGTATATGCAGGCATATTATCGTTTCTTATTTATAGCTTCCAAAGATTTATAATACTCAGAAGCCGCCTCAAGTAATTTGAGACGGTGTCTGATTGGGAGTTGAGCTAAAGTTATATAATCTATCCGAATCTTTGCATGGTGAAGATAGATAAAATCTTCATCTACATCTCCCCCGGATAGAAAAAACCCTTTATAGCTAAGAGGTTTACTGAACCCTTTTCTCCAGTTCTGGGGTTTTCAACTTCGGTATTACCTGAGAAGTCTGGATCACAGGAATATACTTCTTTTCGTATCTCAGCCATTTCTTTTACTGAGAACATTCTGAAGTTAGTTACCTTTTCCCATTTCCCATCAACTTCTAAATGGAGATTGCGAGCTACTAATTCTTGATTCTTAGTTCTCTTATCATCTGGTAAGTTAGCAATGTAAGATTCACCCTCTCCAGTAAGAACATCAAATTTAAATTTATTTGAATAACTTGTAGTGAATTCTATATCCTTTACCTTCTTACCATTTGGATAATAAGGGATAGCTAGAGGTTTTTCTAGTAATTCCTCTTCTGTAGGGGGAACCCCATAATCAAAAAGAAATTCTTTGAGATCCTGGGCATATAAAATAGCTCCACCACCATCACCCCAGTCATGTTCAAATTCTACTGTTTCCCCCATAGAGAACATACGAGAATTAAACATTATACAGTACTTATCCAATACCGGAAGTTGATGAGCATCATCTACTGTTAATTTCCCATTCTGGGTGTAGTCAGTAGAAACTACAATAGCAGCAATGAATCTAGAAATATTACGTAATGTTCTAGCTTCTACTGGGTTAGATAATATATCATCATCTGCCCCATTCTGTTCCCTGATTACATATTTGTAACCAGATGGCACTGTAAATTCAAATTTACGTGCATTTAAAAAATCATTTTCCATGTTTTAACCTTTTTGTTGAGTTGGTTTAAAAGAACAAAGGGAGAGTCCATTTCTGAGCTCTCCCTTTACAATAGTTTATAACTTTTCTATAGTACCTACCGAGAACTCTATTTCTTCCAGAGTGTTGTCGGAACTCATACGATCTAATTCCTGACCATTTACACGTATTGGCCAAACTTCCGTACATACCCAACTATTGAGTACTGATATACCATCTTCGGCCAACTCATTAATGGTACAAGTTTCCCAATACTGGCTTGGAACTAAACCACCACCCAGAAGAAGATCCTGGACTGACATTAACCAGTCCCACATCCAAGTATCAGACCCAGAAGTAGTTTCCAATTTTTGTAAAGTTAAAGTACCCACTGAAATGCGTCCACCGGTTTTTACATCCCGGTTAATATCACCATGGGCAACTTCTTCTATACTAATTTCTGGAAGAGTCACATTCTGAACCAAATAGGGATTAATTGGGTGGGTTATGAATATAACACTGAATAGGAATTTCTTCCGAGGATTTTTTACTTTTGCTGGCATATTCTTTGTTTTTAATTGTTATTAGAGATTCTGAATCTGAGTTTCCAGATCAATAGACTGAGAAGCAGCATCGATTACGATATCCACTGTAACTTCCTGTAACGGAACAATATCCTTATATTTGATTACCAAACGATATTTACCCTGACGAACATCAGCTTCGTTATTAACCTGGAGATCCTCATAGGAATTAGCAAATTGGTCACCCATCCATTTATATTCCGTAATAGCTACATCTATTAAATCATCCAGGATTCCCTTGCCTTGATAGTAAATCTTTTTCCAGGTAGTCCAGTTATTGGGTTCTTCCAAATAACTTTCTAGAATGGGGCGTAAACTCTTTTTAAGATAAAGATTTAACCGTACAATAGAAAGGAATTTTTCTGAATCAGATTTTGGACTTGAAGTAAAGTTATGCCAGAGCATAGTACGTTTACCCTGATTGGGAGTATCTTTTACTACAAAGATATTGCAGAACCATTCAGCTAATTCCTGAAGCTTATCTATCTTAGCAGGTGCTCCTAAATTTTCAGTTACTGGACCAAGAGCATCATTTACTACACCACGGTTCATACCTGCAAATGACATATATGGACCATAGTTAGAAGCAGAAGCATCTCCCAATCCTAATACAGTACCCAATACATCGCAATTCTGGAGAGCACCATTTTCATTGTAATATTTGATACCACCACCAAAGTAAGCTATATTTTTAGCATAACCCACTGTAGCTTCTAAAGTTTTTAAAGCTGCAATGATATTATCTGGGGTTTGTATATTTCCAGTAGAATCTTCTTTAGGAACTTCTACATAGAGAACAATTTCATACTGACTCTTAACTATATCAGCTACAGTAGCTAAAGCTTCCATATAATAATTAGGAAGATGCTGATGAATATGAGAAAGTATTAACTGATAGCCATCATTATAAGCATTGATAGCTTTAAACCCATTAATCCAACTCTGAACATCTGGATCACTTCCACTGGTACCCTCATTGATAACCATGTAAAGTGGATTAGCTGCTACTTCTGCTTCTCCTACTTTTACAGTACCATACCAGTTAGAGTAATTACGGAAAGTAGCAATTACATCTTCTATAGTTTTAATACGAGAAGCTATGGTTTCATCAGTAGCATCTGCTTCTACAAAAGTTAACTGAATATTGGGTACATTGTTTACAAAGTCCTGTAATACCTGTGGTTCTACAAAGGCAGTTGGATTTGGACCCTCTGCAGTATAGTTAGCACCAGAGAATAGTAAGTTAGAAGCTAAGATATTCTCTGCAGCTACCTGATCACTGTTGGTACCAGTAAATGTTTTAAACTGGGTTAAAGTTATTCGATTGGTTGGGCCATTACCTTTAGATACCCTAAGATAGAAATCTCGATTAAGATTATATCCTGTTGCATCTAAGATTGGACTACCAGCTTCTTTAGTTTTAATACCAACCTTCATAGCTATAGTATTAGCTTTATCAGTTGGGTCTACTAAAGTAAAGGTAATAATAGCTTCTCCACCTTTTACTGGTTCTCCACCTGGGGTATAAATATTAGCACTACCTAAAGTAGCACCAACTCCAGCTACCCGTGAAATACGTAACTTTGAACCAAGTTCAAAAGATTTCTGAATATTAGATACCGTACCATCGGGAACTATTTCTTCTCCATACACTTCTTGAAAAGCAGAATGGGTATTGAATACCTTGTCTGGGGAATTAAATGGGCCCTTAGTAGTACGAGCAACTACATGTGATACTCCCAGAAGTGGAGTACTGTTTTGTACATTGTTGTTCTCAAAATTGAACTGTACTCTTGGAGTGTTAGGCATAACTCTATTTGTTTTAAATGTTAAGGATTATTTTTACTTATTTGTACACTATCTTCATAACCTTCACCTTCCAATAGAAGAGTAATGTCTGTAATTGGTGTAAGGTCTCCCTCTACTGGTTTTTCATAAGTTATGGTATCAAATACTTGGAATTGGTAAATCTTTTCTATAATACCCATATCCAAATTAGGGGTATCAAAGAAGTTTACCAATTCAATAAAGATATTACCAGAGAATAAAAATCTTTCTTCTGTATAGGGCTTAATATAGCCCCTTTGGGGAACCGAATAGAATAATATACTATGGAGTAATCTTATATCTTCCTGAGAATTTGATACTAAGTGTATATCTATATATTGATCTATGGTTTCATAGGGCATCTCAGTTGCAGTATAACCTATACCGGATTCTTTTTCTATAAGCTCTCTTGGTAAACCTATAGCCCCTGGATAAAATCCTCTTGGATTTATATCTATTCTTGGGGTTATTTTCTTACCCTTAGATTGGTTGTTACCTGCACCAAATATACCCACATATTTTTTTAGTTTAGCTATATCAGCTTTAAACCTTGCAGAGTTTTCTTGATTTATAGGTAAATAATCATCTGGGTTAACTGTATAACCAAGTCCAATAGTAACCCCCAGAATAGATGAATATATTGATCTTTCAATTACCTCTTGTGAACTTACCATTTTACTTGATTAGGTTTTATTCCGTATTTACCAAATCTTCTACGGAGTTCAGTTAATATTGAAGCTCTTAGTTTTTCTTTACCACCAATAGATTTTAAAGAAGGTCCCCACAAGGGACGAGGTGGTATTGTCCCTCTACTTTTTCCTCCTCCTTTACCCCCAGTACCATACTCAAGGATTAAAGCAAGTTGGTTTAGTGTTAAACCCCCTTGTGAGGACCTTTTCTTACCTATTGGTAATCCTATTAATGTTCTTGACTTATACTTGAATAATCCCACTGATCTATGATATAACCCAGTTAAATAATAAGTAGGGTGATCACCATATTTTCTCAGTGTAGCATCAGAGAGAGGTTCCCAATATACACTGGAACCTTTAGGAGGAGAACCAGTTGCAATCGAAGTCTTTACAATTCTTAATAAAGCTCTTGCAAACTTACTTGTAGCAGTATCATATGCTTTTTGAATATCCGGGGCTAGATTATCAATTAACTGCCCCACTCTTACCCAATCACCTTCCAACTTTATTTGAAATTGAAGGTCGGATAGGTTAGGGAGAGTTACATTGACTTTTCTAGCCATATTCTATACTATGATTAAGGAGTGTCCCAAGTATATACTCCAGTTAAAGTAAGAGGTGGTGAAGTTTGACCATTTACTTCATAAATATTAGCTCTAAAGTCTGTCCAACTTGGGTCAGGTCTATCAACCACTGATTTACTACTTTCTCCGGGATTAATGGTATAATTAATACTATCATACCCCACTCCAGTAGGTTGTCCTTGACCATCTACTTCAAATACTGTTATCCTTACTGATAACCTATCTTGAGCAGGGGCTGATAAATTAATACCCCCACTATTTAGAGACATAGAAACTGATATCTCTATATCTGATCTAGTAGCAGCTTCCTGTACTACTGTATCAGTAGAAGTAGCAGATGCTGAACCATTAGTTATGGTAGCCTTTACTACTGCAGACCTGGTGTTTTCATAACTTGGATTTTCCCCTACTGAAACAGTACCTGAAGAATCCACTGAAAAAGCTGAATCCCCACTAACCTTTTCAAAAGATACGGAACCAACATTATTAGCAATACCTGATGCTCCAGAAGAATAAGTAGCTGCCTGAGTCCAACTTGGTCCTGAAGGATTAGCAGTACCACCACTGCTACTTATATTTGGATAAGATATATTAGTAGTAACAGTTATATCACCACTATACCCAGTGACCTTATTCTCTGCCTGATACAAAGTTATAGATTTTGGTTCCAAATCTTCATAACTTGCAGTTACAGTAGCTGATCTTATAGCTCCAGCAGTAGTTCCCCTACTAGCTACAGTTACTATTCCAGTTTCTGGATCAAGACTAAACCCGTCTCCAGTAATACTTAGGGTTGGTTTTAACCCAGATGGAATATCTCCTGTTACCAATTCTGCAGTTATTGTAGCAGTATCTTGTCCAGCAGATAATGGGTTATCCCTTGAAGTTCCCTTGTTAGCTGAAATCACAATTTCATAAGCTCCACCAACTGGTATATAGGAATCTACATCTATATAAATATTAGTTTGATTACCTTGGATAGATCTTACTAACTTATAGCATTTGGTACCACCAGTTGGAAGTTGAGTATTTTCATAGTTAATAAATAAAGCTCCATTGTTAGAAGTAAATTCTACTTCTGTTTTTCCAAGAGCCATTAGATAAGCAGTATCTTGCAACTCAGTAAATGTAGCTGCATTGACATTACAGGTTATTTTAGCAGTTCCGGTTACCTCTATAGTTTGACCACCAGATATTGAAGATACTGTATCACCTGAAGAAAAAGTTTGTTTGTTTTTCTTGTTATTATTTAAATTAGTGATATCAGTATCGTTAGAAGTGATTTGAGTTTGAAGGTTATCTAATTTTGGTTGGATATCCTCTTCTATCTCGGTTTTAACCTCTTCAATAGCTTTATAGATAGCCGAAAGATCTACTAAACTCAAGAAGTCATATAAATCAACCTTTTCAGTAGTAGATACCTGTGTATATGGTTTCCACCCTGAAGCTACCTTTTCTTTTATCTGGTCATTAGTAAGGGTTGTGAAACTACTTATATCCCTAAAAATAGGCATATTCTAGAGAGTTTAAAGTATTACAACTACTAAATATATTACCAATGCCCCAGCCATTACTGGAACAAAGTCTTTCCAAAATTTTGGTTCAACCATTTCTCCATCTTTGTTAGGATATTTTTTACCTGAAGTCTGTTTGATACCAGCCCAGATAATTGCTACTAAAAAAGCCGGAAATATAGCAGCCCATTTCATTGGAAGAAGTACTCCAAAGATTGCAGTAACTAACATACCGATAATTACTTGCCAAAGATTTTCTTTTGTCATGACTCTAATATTTTTTAAATTAAGGGTTTTAATTTCATAATTACCAATAATATATACCATTAGACTTAGTTACTGGTGGTATTGATTCCCCATCTATATTCTCAATACTAGCTGAGTTAGCATAACCCCCCCCACTGGGATAAAACCTATCTTGTAAAATACCACCTCCTACTTGCCTATACTCTGAAAATATTGAACCATCTTGGGTGTAACCCATTACTAATACAGTTATATTATCATAACAAGCAGGACTAAAGGTAAGAACTACTTCACCCCCGGCCAACATAGGATCATTTATAGAAATATCCACCCTCTGAGGACCAGGTTTAGCTGCTTGAGTAACTGTAGCAGTAGCCTTATCTAGTATTACTGAAGTCCTTCCATTTATTGACATGGTTACAGTAGCACTTCTGGTAGAAGTACTACTATTTGAGGCAGCGGTTACAACCCCGGTGGAGTAATTTATTGAAAAACCAGTACCTGTTATACTAAAACCTTTGGAATAATTATTACCACCATACCAATTGTCATCTACTCTAGTTAATGCTGAAGTGCCAGAAGTATAGGTTAAATTCTGATATATAGAATAAGAGGGAGATTGACTTCCGCCACTATAAGAAATACTGCCTGCTGGATAAGTAAAGGCTCCTATAGTTGGGGCATTATAACCTGTTACAGCATTTGAAATACTTTGAGTAGCAGTCTTAGTTTTACTGGTATCTCCACTATTCTTAGCAGTAATAGTTACTGTGTCAGTAGTGACCTTAGTAGTCATACTGGAATGGGATAACGTATTTCCCGACAAACTGAACCTATTGTTTCCATTGCCGGTCAGGGTTATCGTGGTCGTTCCAGCTCTGGATACTGATTGAGTATCATATGAACCAGAAGTATAGGTTCTTTTCTGGCCCATAGTATTAGATACACTATGAGATACTGTAGCGGAACCACCCGCAGCGGTTAACCCTGATCCAATAGATACACTCGGAGTTCCATAAGCAGTAATACCAGTATCAACCCAAGCCCCAACAGCATTTGAAATACTT